>Ga0315913_1000131_pt1 | contig 48056 bp, 23 predicted proteins | sample MpolsnodulesMG_FD_207736 | JGI IMG/M metagenome (GOLD analysis project Ga0315913, IMG submission 207736) | Medicago polymorpha root nodule microbial communities from Los Angeles, California, United States - small nodules | ecosystem: Host-associated > Plants > Roots > Nodule | place: USA...
CTTTTGCCTGATTTGATAATTGTCCTATGAAGAACTAATTTCAAATCCATTCCATTTGAAACGGAACAACGTCTGCATCAATATTACTGTTATTCTTGTCTTGATGTAGAGACAAGTTGCAGAGATGATGGTTGCAGAGGCATGCGCAGAGTTAGTGGTTGTACACTTCGTACACTGTACTTTGTCAACTCTGGTGAAGTGGCTTCTGATGAGATGCTTCTGATAAACTTGCTTCTGATGACGTGTCTTCAGGAGCGCTTTCTTCAGACTCGTTTCTTCAGACGCATTAAGCTTCAATAAAATTCCTTTGCTCTTTGACTTGTTCAATCAAAATCTTTATGGATAGTACTTTGATTAGGATCATGTACACTTAAACAAATGTTTAGCATATCCAATTGATAATGTTTAATACCTTGTTATCATTAAAACTCAAGAGGTGATTTTGCGAAACACCCTTTGTTCCAACAGATCAGCCATATACAGGTCACACGTACAATCAACTTCAAATCCTTCTTCCCACCTGTCACGGCTGAAATAGAGGTGAAAATGTTTGTCATCTTATAAATTGAAAGAAACTGTTATTTTTTCTAAAAGAACAGAAGAGTTGTATTCTCACAACCAGATCCAACTTATATAGTTAAGAGTTAACTGTGCATGGACATTAAACAATAAGAGCACGCACATTAATTGATTGGTGGTAAGTTACCTATTGAGAGTTTTAAAATGCATTGACCTTAGTCTTCTATTGGTAATAATTCTTATTCATTGCAGCCATAAAAGCAATTAATGTATAACGATTTATAATGCATTATGACGTTTCCAATTCCAAAATCTGTTAGTGTCAATCATAAATACGAATAGTTGACATTGCACATTTTTTTTTGGTTTACTACTGAACCCCTATTCATGACCTGAATTTTCGATTAGCAATAATAAGTAATAATGTTTCTTTTAATCACAATGAAATATCATTAAATTCCATGATTATTTAAAATTTGACCTGTTATATAGATGACAGACAATTTCAAATTCGAATAGAAATAATAAGTAGTAATTTTTAATATCATTAAGTTCCATGAATATTAGTAAACTGTTTTATGTTGGCAGTAAAGTTTTAAGTGAAAGGGTAAAGTTTTATGTTGACAGTAAGACAATAAAGTTTTTCACGGTGCATTTTTTTAAAAAAAAAATAGCTGAGCAATAAATTCACAAAACACCTGCTTCAAATGCATTAATTGAGATGACTTTCTATATACTAACAATACTCCTATTTGCACAATTGTGACTCTTCAAAAGCCATGCTTGCAAGTAAATGCTTGCAAAACCGAAAAATTAACATTGGTTCGTAGTGATTGCACTCAATATTTTGATGAACCAAAAATTGCACTCATGGAAATTAATTGAATTTTCACATATCATTAAGTTCAATTTTCGCATATCATTATGCTCCATAAATATTAAGTTGAATTTTCGCATATCATTAAGTCTTAACCTGAAGTTTCGATTGCCATTAATATTTTTTTAACCAGAAGAGGATATTGTCATTAAGTCTAAACTGTTTTGACGTAAAAATTATGGCAGAAGAGGATAATGGGAATGCATTCGTTAATATACATGGAAGGTTATGAGATATACGGCTGAGATGTTGGGGGTGGTTGACTCAAATCATGGAACATTAATACATGAAAGGTTATGAGATCTACGACTGAGATGAAGAGAGTGATTGACTGAGTTGATTGACATTAATTGCGTATTAGGGAGGAAAAAAAGGATGATTATCACTGTTTTCAATTGTCATTATGACGTTTCTGTATGAGAGAGAAAGTGAGGAGTTTGAAAATAGAGTTTGAATCAACGGCTGTGATTAAGTGCGTGGTTGATAGATTAGATTAGCAATAATTACATGCTTAGGAGGGAAAAATGCAAGGGATTAGAGCAAACATGCTAGTTCATCAAGTCTAGCTTTTATAATAAAGGATAAATGACATAAGTTTGGTCCTTTTAAAATTGCTATAATAGAATTATATTTTTTTTTATTAAATATGTTTTTGTTCTTTATAAATATGTCTACTTTTCGTTTTTGTAATTTAAATTATATTTTTTAACTCTTAGTCCTCCAAAAAAAATTCATCTTCACTTTTGATCCCTCCTTTAAAATAAACTCATGCAGAATTTATATTTCTGAATAAAAGTTTGCAGAAAAATTAATAATATTATAAAGATCTCCCCTAAAAAAAATTAGAATTTTTTACCAAAACATGAATTAAATATAAATTTATATATTTTTGGCGGTAAAAATTCATATTTAATTTATGTTTTGTTAAAAATTTCTATTTTTTTTAGTGATTTTTACAATAATTTATACATTTATGCACAATTTCATTAAAAAATACAAAATTTTACTTAAAAAATAGTGATTGCAAAATTTATAAGATTTAAAAGTTGAAGAAATTTTTTGAAGGAACTAAAATAAAAAGTTCGTATATTTATAAAAATTAAAAACACTTTTGGTATACTCCCTCCGGTCCTATTTATAAGAAAATTTTTAAAAAGCTGTGACTTTTAAGGTACATTTACTGTTTAAAAGACTTTTTTAACCCTCATTTGATGCTGATCTTTTCAATATCAGTGGATGGATATATTCAATACTTCACAAATTTTTATGAAGATATATTTATAAAAACATTCAAAAAAAAATTGCAACAACTTATGATTGTCTTTGTTTTGATGATTTTTGGTTTATTTTCTTTATACGGAGAGAGTATGTTAAAAAAATAGAGAATTCCCTCAACAAAAACAAAAGAAGAAGAAGAAGAAGAAACCCTAATTGTTGATGAGCTGCGTCCAATCCAGTTGTGCGAGGAAGAAGAAGAAATGCAGCGACCGAGAATTTCTGAAGCAGCAGCACCACGAGCGGTGGACAAGATCAGCAGTTTACCGGACGCGATTCTGAGCGGGATTCTCTCTCGTCTCCCTACCAAAGAGGCAGTTGCCACAAGCATTCTCTCAAAGAGATGGATTCATCTCTGGAAATTTACCGACTGTATCGATTTCAGCGACATCATACTGAATGATGCTGATTCTACTCACAGTTTCAACTATTTTATGTACTCCATTTTGCTCTCTCGTGAATCCTCTGCCTCTCATTTCCTCAACAGATTCAACCTCCAAATTGAATACGGTGACACTGATCTTGCCTTTCGTTTCGGTTTTCACAATATCAACAAATGGATTAACCTTGTTGTTCAACGCGGACTCAAGCATCTTCGTGTCAATATTCATGTGGAATTCCTTTTTAATATTATCGATTTACCCAAATTGCCTGCTAGCATTCTCACATGTACAACACTTGTATCTCTCGATCTCAATCAGTTCCAAGTGAAGGCTTTTGATTTTTCTTCTATTGGATTTGGATTTCCATCACTCAATGTCCTTCATTTGAACAATATGTTCTTCTATGAATTTAGAGATTTTTTGTTGCTTTTAGCTGGATGTCCAAATCTTGAACATCTACGAGCGGAGGATATAGCCTTCTATTGTGAGGAAGTAGATTTTCCAATCATTCAAGAGTTTCAAAGCTTAAGCTTACCCAAATTGATTAGTGCACATATCACTGATTGTTGGTCTTCATATTTTCCGATTAAAGCACTATCTAATTTGGAGTCTCTGTTGATAGATACATTCATGTTTGGCACACAAGATCACAAATTCTTCCAGGTTCATTTTATTTATTTATTTTGGGTATCATGCATTGCTACCTCAATCTATATAGTATACTATCTGTGTCCAACATAACACAATTGATTACATTCAATAATTTGATCACATTACGCTGATTATGTGTAGTCAATTGTATTTACCACCATACGCTGATGGAATGGGATGGAAAACAAAACAAAAATCTGATTCATCTGCCTTTTTTGTTTTTTGTTTTTGTCAATTTTGCCCCCAATTTGATAGTGTGTCTTTCTACATAATTCAGGCGAATCAGCTGCAACACTGTTACAATGATATCCCTATCTTTCATAATTTGACCCGGTTGGAGCTTTACGGTATTTGGCAAGCGCTACCGCAAGTGCTCCAACAGTGCCCTAAGCTTCAACATCTGGAGCTTTACCAGGTTTGTTAAGTCTAAGAATCATATTTGGTCTATCTTTTCTTAACACATCTTTAACTTTAGTTATGTGCACTATTAACAGGAAGAAGATGATCAAGAAAATTGGGTGGAACCAGAACTTGTTCCACAATGCCTGTCATCATACCTTAGAACTTGCACTATTCATAACTTTTCAGGCCTACAAAGTGAGCTAATGTTAGCAAAATATATTTTGAAGAATGCAAGAATTTTACAAATCATGGGAATCTGGAACCAAAGGGGGCAACCTGAATTAGAAAGAAGATTGTCCACATGCCCAAAGGCCTCTGCAACATGTCAACTTTTATTTCATTGATAACATATTGACTGTGTAAATAGTAGTTTCTGTATCCTACTTGCTGTTTCATTAGCTTCTATTTGGTGGTTTGAACTATGGGCTATTATGAATGTCATGACTTTGACTCGCTGCATAATTGAAGGAAAAATCATCTTTAAATGCTCATACTGTGATGAATGTGGATCCACCATTGTTTTAATTAAGTGCTATAGAGTTGATACATCAGTTTGCAGAGCCTTGCTCTTTTTAATTTTGGTAGTACTTTAACCGAGACTTACATGAAACCTCTTCATAAAATTCTTTGAAAAGCTCAAAAACTCCAAACATGAGTAACATTTTGACAGTTAGGAATATACATATTTGGTGTTGAACAATGCTAATTTAATTTTAAACTCATTTTAGATTTTATATGTTGACACCCTTTACAGCTACGTTAAAGAGTAGTGAAAGTGAAATGAATTTGTTCATGCTTTGCTTAACATATATTCTTTTGTATTATTCAAAGCACCGTACTGGTCTCTTTGTGACCAATATACAGACTATACTCTAGAAAGTAAGAAGTTATGGTTAGTGAATAGTTATTTGAAAATTTAAAACTCATCCACTATTGATTCTCTAAGTCAAATTATTGATTGAGATGCTAGAAAAACAGTCAGGATTCACTCCCTGATTGTGTAGATTAAAATTATTTTGCTTTATGTTTGGTAATTCTGCTCAAAAATCAATTTGAGAATCCATCCCCTGTATTATGCTTTGCCAAAACTTGCTTCCCTCATGTTTTGATACATACAGGCAATATTTAATTGTCTTTGTTTTAGTAATTTTTGGCTCTTATGCTTCCCTCATTGATTCTTAATTTGATTGTACATTTGTACCTTCAACAAATTTGTGTTGAAGGTAGGTGCATGTTGATGATGCTGTGTGTTTACAACCCAAACTTTGAAGGGATAAAATAATGGAATTCATTGTAAGTTGTATTCACTATACATACTATGCAGGTATTGCAGTCTGTAGAAACTTAAATCTTCTTTTTTTTTTTACAGTTTTTTGTTTTTGAAAGATACATGTTCCTAGCTTATTCCATGATATAATGTTACCCTCTACCATTAACAACGGGTTACTTATTCAATTTAAAGGGACAAATGGATGTTTAATTTCACAAATTATTTTTAAAACCATTATTTTCGTTTTTTTTTTTTTCTTTCTAGGCTTTCATATCTCATCTTATTTTTTTGGACTCAAGTATCTCGATCTCCATATCCGTGTGGATGACCTTTCTGATAATGATGACCAATTACCCAAATTGCCTATTGGTATTCTCACATGTAGAACATTAGTGAGTCTCAACCTCCGTCGCTTCCAAGTGAAGGGAATTGATTTTTCTTCAATTGGATTTGGATTTCCGTCGCTCAATGTCCTTCAATTGAGGGATATGGTCTTTCATGAAGTTCGAGATTTTATGTTGCTTCTGGCTGGATGTCCGAATCTTGAGCATCTAGGAGCGGAAGATATACACTTCCATTGTGAGGAAGTAGATTATCTTACCATTCAAGAGTTTAAAAGCTTAAGCTCACCCAAATTGACTACTGTTGATATCACTCAATGGTGGGCTTCATGGTTTCCGGTGAAAGCACTTCCTAATTCGAAGTATATGTGCACAGATACATTCATGTTAAGCACAAAAGATCACAAACTCTACAAGATCTATGAGGTTCGTTTTATTTTGAATATCATGCATTGCTACTTCAATCTATACAACACCGACATTTCATATTTAAGGTGTGTCATTGTCCAACCTCACTGGTGCCAACATGTCATGTCATGTTGATGTCCAACATTACCGGTGTTCAATGATTCTTTTTTCTCAAATCATTAATGGTGTCGACATGACATGTCAGTTAAATGAATACCATACACTGATGCAAATTTTAAGTTATGGGAGACTATTAACATATTAAATCCCAACGGGGCACTAAATATATGATAGTTTGTATATGAATGGTCTGCGGAACAACTTCAGTGTTTTCTTAGATAGCATATTTTGTATTGTTTGTTTATGGCTTTTCTGCTATCCCAGTTGGTTGTTTGTTGTTTCTTTGTTCTGAACCCTATTTATATTTGAGTTGAAGTACCTCTTGTACACTCTCATTTTAGTATATAACTTGTTTGTTGTTATGTGTGTGTGTGCGCGTGTTTGTTGGGAAGCTGATATATAACGATGAGAAAGATTGTAATCTTAGTGTGTTCTAATGCTCTCAATGTGATGAATATGGATCCACCCGTTTGCAATTAAGTGCTATAAGTTGATACATCAGTTTGTGGAATTCTGCTCTTTTTAATTTTGGTTTTGTAATTTGTTTCAATGCATGCTTAATTTCTAAATTGATGTCCAAAAGGAACAAACTTGGCTTCTCTAAAGTGAAGAGGATGACAGGTTACTTGCTCACTTTAGTGGGACAAATGGAGGATCTCAAAGATTGATATGAAATTTAGTGGTTGTTATTATGATAACATATATCAACATTTGTCACAAACAATTGATTTATTAGAATCTGGTTTGCCATCAAATGTTTCCTTCTAACAAAATTTCTTATGCTTTAGAGGAAAGTTTGTCTATGTTGATCCATGTGCTTTGGGCTCAATTGAAAGTAAATATATCAATGTTCAAGTAACCTTTTCTGTGATGCCACTATTGAACTGTTAACTGAGATCAGTTTATTGCATAACTCAGTCTAGGGGTAGTTTTTTTAGTCATAAGCTTATCTTTCGAGGCTGAGAACACACCTATGGTCAAGGGTTCATCTCTCTACTTTACCTTCAGAGTCGCAAAAGGGTAGACATTCTTCTCGATCACTGGTGGAGCTACCTTGTGACAGGGGAGGCCATGGCACCCCCCAAAGATTTGAAAAAAATTTCATACGGTTATATTTATAAACAACTCATGCTTTAGAAAAGGTTTAAACACACTTATTACCCCTTAACTTTTAAAATGTAGCGATTTTGGTCCCTTTTTAAAAAAAATGGCAATTTTAACCCCTTATATTTAGCCTCTTTTGCAAAAGAGCAATTTTGACTAAGTCAATGCATATGTGGCATTCATTTAACTTAGTCAGATGCCACGTGTGTATTGTTTTAATTAAAATAAAAATAAAAAGCCACAACACCATTTTGAATTAAATAAATAAAAAGGAAAAAGAAAGTGGAAATGGAATGGCACGTGAGTGTGTCTGTATTCATCAATTAACCCAGAAATTACACAAACTCAATTCATGTAATTCAACTCATGTAATTTCCTCTCAAAAAAAAATAACTCATGTAATTTAAAACCTTCAACAACAAAAAATTGCATGCAACTTAAAACCAAACTTGAGACCAACAAGAGGTGTTTCTTCGTCTTCATCGTGTTCATCAATTTCCTCATCTAGCAACCACCATCCTTCCAAAAACTAAACATAATTCAACTCTAGAAACAACCTCGCCACACTCTACTAGAATTAAAAATAAAAAAAAATCAATTCCACTACCTTGTTGATTGTTCAATGAAGAGGATATTGATCTTGTTTTTGAGTTTAAAAGATTTACCAACATTCCAACAAATTTCAGATTTGGAACGATACTGGACTATCAAGACGTTATGTTTTATGGGTTGTTGAAGCTCATTTTTGTTTTCCTAAATTTTAAGATGTGGGAGGCAATATTCATTTATTATCCCAATGGGGCACTAAATATATGATATTTCGTATGAGTGGTCTGCGGAACAATTTCAGTGTTTTCTTAGATAGAATATTTTGGTACCGTTTGTTAATGGGTTTTCTGCTTTCCCAATTGATTGTCTGTTGTTTCTTTTTTCTGAACCCTGTTTATATTTGAGTTGAAGTACATCTTGTACTCTCATTTTAGTATATAATTTATATGCTGTTTTGTGTGTCTGTGTTTGTTGGGCAGCTAATATATAACGACGAGAAAGATTGTAATCTTAGTGTGTTCAAATGCTCTCAATGTGATGAATGTGGGTCCAACCCTGTTTGTAATTAAGTGCTATAACTTGATACATCAGTTTGTGGAGTTTGCTCTTTTTAAATTTGGTTTTGTAATTTGTTCCATCACGCGCTTAATTTCTAAATTGATGTCTAACATGGTGTAGAAGTCGTTGAGAAAACAATCCAGAAGACACGGACAATTTTCTTTTTGTCCCCGATGTCTGAGCTGATTTATCCTATGAATTTTACTGTGCTATTCTAGTATTCGTCTCCAATATTGGTTTCAGCTCGGTCTCTCATTTTTAAAAGATATTCTTAATTTCTAAAAGATATTTTACTGGAAAGGTTGAAATTATAAGAAATAAGAATAAAAATGTTCTCTTAATGATATATAAATCGTCCCCCAAAAATAAAAAATCTGTCGTATTTTTTAATCCCAACCATTCAATCCCTATTTATTAAACATATTCTCTCTCATTCAAATATTAGAGGGGGTTGGGATTCAACATGAGAAAAAATACATGAGGAGGGTTTGAGGTTTATTTAGTTCTGGTACTGGTAACTAGATGTTATTACATTTTTTCAAAACTTTATTAGGAGGATACATTTGTCTGTCCTTTAGGTATTAGTGACTATATGCTTTTCCATTAGGCTTATATAATCACCTTGGATGATTTCTCAGTTTACACCCTATATAACGAAATCAGTCAAAAATACAATCCTGGAAGCACGCTTCCTGTTAACATAGGGAGCGGATTGAAAAATTATTTCACCTTGCCCTCAACACAATATTATGTTACAACCCAAAATTTATCTGAAGACTAAAAAATAATGTTACTTAGTGGCCTTTTTATGTCCCAGGGCTTCAACATATGAAAGGAGGTGTTATGGTGAGCTATGTGTTGGCTTGAGGTTTAACTCCTTCCCTCCATTCATGCAGCAGCACCTTGTCCTCTAGGTGTCTAATGAATTCGAAAGCTCGGAAATTTTTTTTTGCCCCTTTTTTGAAAGTTACCTACCTATAAGAAAGAGAAAAGACACTTGAAGAGAATAAATGTTAAGACTAAGCTACTCTAAAAAAAAATCTTTTTCACCTTCATTCATTTTAACAATTACATTCATCGACTCCCTACATATAGATAGCTTTCTCATATTCTGAAAAACTAACTAATGACTCACTCTAATGAATTTATCTAGTTTATTTTATAAAGGGTGTGTTCATGCCACAGATAGCTTAATTTTTAGATGGTTTTTCGATAGCTACCTTAAAATTGTTCACTTGACTGAAAAAAGCAATTATGAGTTACAATCCGATCGGAAATTACACACAAAAACAGTCGATCAGAAGTTACGACTAGATCAAAAACAAAATTGAGGTGTTTATTGAACAACTCTCTCTAATTCTTTAAGTCAATTGAACCTAAACATATATTCATTTTGAGCTCATGTTGAGTCATCACATGGACAAATAAACAAGTCAAATTTTAATAGAGAAAAATGACAAAAATAATAATAATTAACAAACAGTGACGAAGAGAAGTATTTTAAGAGACTCAATAGATTGAAGACAATTTTCGCAGACCATAAACCAAGAAGCAAGAATATGAAACCAACTAAGAATGCATAATACGGATTTGGATTCTCTCAACCGGCGGAAAAAAAAAAAAAAAAAACTTTAGAGGATGTAAATGACCTCACCATTAAAATGTATTGGATTTTACAACTTATGGAGTCTAGTACATAAACGATTGTAATGATCCAAATCCACATAATACATATGTAATGTAGATAGATATATTTTATAATGTTGAGAGAGAAAAAGATAAAGTTTTTTTTTGCAATGAAAAAATCATGCAACATTTTCAAATTAGACTTTTTTTTTTTGAACAAATTTTCAAGTTAGGCTTAATTACCTTTTGGTCCGTAAACTTAACTTTAAGATTCAAATTGGTATCATAACTTTAAAAATCAATTTGATCCTTTAGCTTTACTTTATTAATTCATACTGGTCATTCCTATCACATCACATACATATAAACGACCTTAGCAAAACATGGTCTGGCATCTGATGTAGCTTTAGACATAAACTAGCACATTATGAAAGTCATATCTGAAATATCAAGTTTAAAATCATTCATTTTTTTTTTCAATTGCAGGGGTTTGTAAATTATTCTTTTTCGAACTTGTTTCAAATTCATGCGAGCAAATTAATATAAAAGGGGTTATTTAAACTAATTTCTTCGCATGAACATGTGCTCTAAAGAACATACAATTCAAAATAATTTCTTCCAGGTATAGATAGATTAATCTAAGCGTATGACAACTTTACTTCGCTCAATGAACGAAGAAATAGCTTGGAAATTATCACGTGAATAGCAAGAAAACAGACATTGAGCTGACATGTTAAAATACGTTGAAATACAAAATAAAAAAAGATATGAAACTCATTTTTTACCAACAAAAACATTCCGGATGAAAATTAATCAGGTAAACTAGAAGAAAAATTGATCTCAATCGAGGTATTGCATATCCGCCCATGCTTATGCATAGACAACAAAACAAATGTGTATTCCGTTTGACAGAGGCGTGTAGTGACCCTAACACGCAAAATTATATCAATCCTAGCTACGAAGTTTTCGGCAACTGGAAGGATGCGAGCAAAACCATCCTACCAAAATTTAAAATAACAAATGCAAGAAAATTGGAAACAATGTCTGAACTTGAAAAGAATATCATCCAACCATGCTTGAGAACTCAAGCAACCTCAGCACTCCTCTGTTTATTTATGGTCCCTATTTGCTGGTTTCCTAAGTTTTTTAAGCAAACTATAAATTGTCGTCATTGTTGGTTACTTCAATCCTTTGCAATCTCTGCGACGGGAGCCGGAGCAGCACCACCGGTTGTTGGCCTAACAAATATAACAAAAAAATTATTAGGCACGTCATCCCACTTAAGAACAAATATATCACAGACAAGCATTTGTAAAAACTTACAGCCCCACAAAGACTTTGAAAGCATCATATATTCCCCACTGGGCTCCGGTAAGTGTTCCAATCATAACAATACGGAGAGGGAGACCTCTGGTGAAAAGACCAACCACACCAAAATTCTTAACAGCCTGCATCAAACAGTAGATAACAACATCACATTAGATATACTTGTAGAAAACATACAAAACGCAAAACAATTACATAGATATGACCTAGTTGAAACTCACATCACCAACTGTTGCTCCTTTAGCGTTGTTCAGAAAAGAGACAAGGTTATCAGCAGGATGAGACACAATTGCACAAAGTACACCAGCAATGTATCCACCAGCAAAACTGACACCAAGTTGCAGCCCTTTGCTGCACTCATTCTTTGGTTGTGGGATGGCATGCTTGTAGATCTGCTCAACAATGGTCTCAAAAGAGGCAAATTTCATCATAGTGTCTGCAAGAAATAATATAATTTAGTTCTACATGTCTTATTATCAGGTATCAATATTATCAGGTATCAACCCCTCAGGTTCCATCATAAGTTATCTTCCTATTCACAACACATAATGACATTAACAAAACAAGCTGCAAACTTGAATTGCAGATCAGTAAACTGCACCAATATTCATACCAATGAGTTTCATCATTTCTCAGCAAACAACAATACAGTAGAAGATATATAAGTAGGAATACAAAAAAAAAAAAAAAAAAAAAAGGATTATGGTGATAAGTATTACTAAAATATTATTCATGACATCATAAAACAAATCGTACACTAAGAATGCCTTGTTACATGAAAGTGCTAGAAATGTCATGATTTATGCAATACAGATCATTTAGATCTTTTAGTATAAAGACATTCAAATGAATGGGACAACTTATATCCTTGACAAACTTTTGGCTTCCTCTTGAATGAATTTTCTAAAACTCATAAGTAGAAGCAGGTAATTAATCCTAAATGATAAATTTTAACAGCAAAAATATCAACAGACAGAATATTTAGATTAAAAATTGACTTGAATTCCAACAAGGTAGTGCAACATGGCTAACAATCATGACATGAGAAGCAACATGATATAACAAAAAAATGATGTGCAAACTGGAATGCCTCTGATGGTAACGGAAGTAACAGATATTGAACAGCATTCAAAGTGTCCACTCAACAAGAAGGATATTGCAGTATAGTGCAAACTACAAACTTCAAATGTAGAACTTACATGGAATCTGCCTTCCCCATAGAGGCACTAATCCCTTGTACAGCCTGTAATCATAATATATTTAGTTAGATCTCATCCTAATTCCTAGCATAGATCAAGAGCAACATAATACAATCACGCTCATATAGCAATTTTATCGCTGACAAAGTTTATAAGCATACCCCAAAGCTCCTTCAGACTTGACAAATTTTGGGAGCCCATCACCGAGACCTCTTGCAAAACCAGGCTGAGTTTGAACACGGACTTTAACAGCCTCGAATGGGCAAAGTGCAACGTCAGCAATAACCTCAGCAGATGCTGAACCAGCAAGGTAGATCAAGGTCTTGTATTTGGCTGCATACTCAGGGCCAGCAATATCAGAATAGTACTTCTTAAAGAACTCATAGAACCCAAATTTGCAAGCACCCTGAGCACTGTAACCAAGTAATGTAGGGACCCATCCACGGAAAAAGCCCTTAACTCCCTGCTCCTTGAACAAAACTCCAAACCCTGATGAGATGCTCTTGTACTTGGCAGGGTCAATCTGAAATCAAAAATTAAATAACACATCACAACACATGTCTACAACCAACTAAACAATTCCAATTCTAATCCCAACAGCACAAAACCAAGTCAACAACACTAGTAATTAACACGGACAACACAACCCGCACATCAAGTACAAATCTGTGTAGCACTGACACTTTTGATCAAATGTGTGTCCAATGTCGGACACCGGCAGATGTGATTGTATTCAATTTGTTCATTTGTTTTAAATTATTACCAATGTTGACAGGGTGAAGAAAATACAGGCTAACAACAAGTCAACGTCAGTGTCGTGTCCGTGTATATGAAATTGCTTCATAACTATTAATCACAGATTCAGCAAATCAAGACACTAACAAATTATGAAGTCATCAACAAAATCAATGTAACAAATAAATATTCATCACAACACAATCCTACTCAAAATCTCAACAGAGTAAAACGCAGCTGAAACAACGAAATACAAAATTTTAACACTAAAAAAAACATACAAAAGGAATCACAAAGCTTCAGAGTAACAAATTGGACTCCGAATGGAAATTCAACAAAGCACAGATCAAACGATCCTCCAATTCAACAAACAACCAACACCTTCACAGATCTACCTAACCAAAACAACAGTATCATAATCAAATCAAAATCCACAACAAATCAACAACATTCACAAAAACCTAAAAGCATTTCACAGATCTAAACCATCACAAATCAAATAAACACCGTAAAATCAACCATAAATCGCAACAAATCTAAACAATAAAATCCAGATCCAAGAAAACGAAGAAGAAAAGCAAGACCTGCATATTACACTTGACTAAGTCAAGAGGAGTAACAGTCATATGAGTAAGACCACAGCTAAGAATTCCACCAGCAGTACAAGCAGCGTAGAAAGCAGGTGAATACATCTCGATCTTGCCAAAAGGTTCCTTAGGAGAAGGAATCATGAATCTACCGGATCCAGTTCCACGGAGTGGAGGCGGCGCGGTGGCGGAAGGAGCGGGACCTGAACTGACGATCTGGTGAATAACCGGTAGGGTTTTAGTGGAAGAACCGTAGAGAAATGAAGGAATCATGTTTCTACGGTTAGAGGAAGAAGATTCTGATGAAGATTGAGCCATTGCGTTTGAAGTGAATTTGATTTTGTTGAAGAGAAGCAAAATGAAATGCGAGAGAGGAGGGTCAGTCTCTCCCAATTCTTTTGCTTTTTGCACCAATCACTTTGTTTCTACAATTCCACTCTTTCACTTTATATCGCTGTGATCAATTTTATATGGACCGAAATGCCCCTTCCATTTTGTTGGAATTATCGCGTTGACACTATGTTAAAATTACAGTGTTGTTTAATCGAATTTTGATGGGGGAAATGAAATGGCCTAAACTTGTGGAATATTCCATGAATCTACTGAGCGAAGGAGTTACGAGTTATTCTAAGTTTCAATTTTTCATAACTCATTCATCCAATGATGAATGGTTTGATAGAATCCAAATTTGATAATAGGTGTTTGATAAGGACAATGCATAATATATATATAAGGTTTGAGGTTCAAACATCATCAGACACCACCAAAATATAAAATCGATTCTAGGTGGAAATAAAAATAGTTTTTGACAACATATATTCAACTAACAACTATCAATTTTGAAATAAAAATAGTTTTTGACAACAATAGTTGATCTCTGTTTTTTCTTTATAATAAAAAAATAGTTGATCTCTGTTAATTTGATCTTTAGAGTTTTTGTTTATGTGTTGACAGAATGTTTAGATTTTTGTTAAAATTAGAGAATACGAAAATGAATTTATCTCATATTATTTATAATTTTTGTAACGTTCTACTCTATTATTTGGTTATTATGATTTAGAATGGACTTTCTTTCCCAGACTTTTGTTTTAAAATAAAAATAACAAAATTTATTGTGTTGAAAAATTATGTATTGATGCAGCGAAAAGAAATTATGTGTGTGTTTGGGTGGGTTTGTGAATTTGAATAAACTTTATTTCAAAAAAGTTTAATTTAATTTTTTTTTTAGAGAGGAAAGTTCGATTTAATTAAAATGAAGTTTGCAATGAGTATTTTTGTTTTTCATTGGTTTCATTTCGAGACATGTCGGATACTCAATGTAGATACACCTCTCAATCAAATTTTAAAATAAATGTAGGTGTTTAGGAGTGTTGATTTGAGAGGTTAATGTGAATTCATACTTAACCTTGGGTTGGGATCTCAATTGTGACTCTAAGTTGGCTCCACACTCAAAAAACTCCATTACAATCATCAACAACATTTGATATTAATTCTTTAATTATTTGCACTCTTTCAATGGCTTCCTTATTTTTATTCTCTCATCTTCTTTATCTCTTTGTTTTCATTAATTTTGAAAGAGAGATGCTTGCAAGAGAGAAATACTTATTGCAACTGTTGTTATTTTCTATTGTTACCTGAAATTTAAATAAGGTGTAATGTTCGTTCTTGTGCCTTATACTTCAAATTGAAGTGATAAGGTTCCAAAAGTACAATGCAATTAGTTGTTGTTAGAACATTTGATTTGATGTGGCGCATATTCAAACTCATATTTCTTCGCTTTCTTCGCACTTAAAAGGTGTGATTTTTGCCACTAAACTATTTAACAAAAAGAAAATTAAAGTAACAGGGATCTGTCTATATACAAATCAACCTCTATATGAGTACAAATACTTATTAGCCTATATTCTTCATTTTTATCTATTGAGTTTTCTAAGAGCCAATTATATCTTGATTTATTTCCACTCGTTTAATTATTTACCTTCTTGTACCTTCTCCTTTATCGATGCCAACCCCAGACATATTTAAGGTGTGTGATCACATAAGGCCTCGTATTTTTAGGGGCACCATGTTTCCACTTGTATTTTTAAGTGTGTTCAAGCGTGCGTGCATGTGTGACTTATATATAAAAATGACAAAATTCATACTTCGTACATGACACTTAAAATCTACCTGGGTTTTGGATTTCTTGGATAACTTGATGCATTCAAGTTTTGGAGTTGAGTTGTTACAAGAATTTTTCCAATCAAATCCTTGTTGGATAAATTCAAGTAACCAAGAAATGTCAAGCCATCCATTCTCTCCAGAATTTCACCTAAATGATATGCTTGAAATATCAAGAGACTCTAGATGTACCGTGTGCCCAGTATTATATGGTATTTTTTTTCCATTCAGCTTATTAAAAGATAAGCTCAACGATTGGGTGACGTTTAACATACACAAATGAAACTTTTTGTGTATGATACAAAAAGCAAATTTACCTACAATAACAGGTTGAAACCTGTAATATTCAACATATGACCCCACTTGTATTTTTAAGTGTGTTCAAGTGTGCGTGCATGTGTGACTTATATATAAAAATGACAAAATTCATACTTCGTACATGACATTAAAAATCTACCTGAGTTTTGGATTTCTTAGATAACTTGATGCATTCAAGCTTTGAAGTTGAGTTGTTACAAGAATTTTTCCAATCAAATCCTTGTTGGATAAATTCAAGTAACCAAGAAATGTCAAGCCATCCATTCTCTCCAGAATTTCACCTAAATCATATGCTTGAAATATCAAGAGACTCTAGATGTACCATGTGCCCAGTATTATATGGTATTTTTTCCTAACTCTCTCTGATATTAACTTCTGTTGTTTTTTAATTTAGAGTTTAACGAATAAATAATTTTATGAGATTGCTCCTAACTCTCTCTGATATTAACTTCTGTTGTTTTTTAATTTAGAGTTTAATGAGTAAATAATGTATTCATTTAATTAAATAATTACAAATTACTAATAATTTATATTATTTTTATATAATAATTTTTTTTCTTTCATAAATGCATCGATGCAGTTCTATTATTGTTCCACACCATATTAGCAAATCGCAACAATTGAACATAGAACCCACTAAACAAGTACTCGTTTTTCAATCTTGGCCATTGAATTATTTAATATTATATCAATGGTTAAAAATACATTTGTGTATGATACACAAAAAGATTCACTTGTGTATTCTAAATGCCACCCAACGATTGAACTTGACTAAGTTCAAATAAACCTCTTGGATTTTTTTCCAGATAAATTGTTTACTTAAAGGTCAAATGTGCGCCTCTACAAATTTGTATTGTATCTCAAAGACCATCATGGAGCAACTTAAGGAGTTCAACAAAATCATTGGTGATTTGGAGAACATTGAGGTGCATCTTGAGGATGCGGGTGCTCTGGTGGTGTGGTGTTGTTTGGAGGATGAAGAAGGTGATGTTTCTCACCTTGGGAGTGGTGCCTGGTAGAGCGGTGATTGTCTGTAGAGACGTTAAACACTCAACATCAGCCTGGAGAGGCGGTGGTAAGAATACTCATGATCAGTCTGGAGAGGCGGAGGCAACAATACCCATGATCTACCTGTTGAGGTGAAATTTCAAGGTTGAAGACATAGCGGGATGTACGCATTTGCTAGTTCAGGTAGAGTACGCTCAGCTTGAGGTGGAGTTGAACACACCGATAATGGTACGGCTATGGAGGACCTTGGGTGCTATGCTCTAGTGGTGAGCAAGGGATTTCTTCGTGAAGATGGACGACATTCCGAAGGTTGAAGAATGTATAGCACAGCTTGCAAGATTACCCTAAAAAAAGGCCAATGGTGATTGGATGCAAGGAGACCTTCAAGGAAGCGGGAGATGTCCTGTGTTGAAGATGTTATGGTGAATGCTTGTGGAACTACCTAAAATTCCTAGTGTAGTTGGACTGCAAGGACCTTCGAGAAGGCGGAAGACATTCCGATGGCTGAAGGGGTTAAGGTGTATACTCGTGGAACTACCTAAAATTCCTTGAGTAGTTTGGACACAAGGATCTTCAAAAGGGCGGAAGGCATTCCGATGGTTGAAGAGGTTAGGGTGTAAACTTGTGGAGCTACATGGTGTAGTCGGAAGCAAGGGAAAGAGCAGCAAAGTGTTGATGTTAAATTGGCATCGTCACTAATTTGGAGTCAAGGTGGAGATTGTTGTAGAAGTGACTCAAAATTGAAGTTTGGAGTGCAAAATCATGTTTGTTGGAAGACCCAAAATCGGCGCCCGATTTGTGGAGTTCAGGGCCCGATTTTGGCTTCCTGTTGGAGGCTTTTGATACGTGAAAACCGGCATCTGATTTGGTAAATTCAGGGCCCGATTTTGCGTAACAGTTTTTTTCAAAAACATATTTTTGGGCCAGATTTGTTACAGTTTTATGGGGGTTACTTTTACTATAAATATAGACTTTGTATCAGTGTAAACCTGGAGATGGAGGGGGCTGAAACAAGGGTTTAGAAAGGCAACAACAAAACTAGGGTCTGTATATCGTTTGTCTCTTGGCAACAGACACTAGGGTTTAAGGGTTGATTCACCTTGGAAAACACTATTAAGATTGAGTCTCTTGTTCACGGGAAGAGATTGGGGCTTTGGGTAGAATTAGGCGGGAGACTTATTCTTGTAACCCGTTGATATCTCTTTTGTAAAGTTACTCATCATTATAGTGAAATAGAGGGCTGCTCTCTCCCCCATACTAGGTTAATTTGGACCGAACTGGGTAAACAGATTCTTCTGTGTTCTCTCTTTTCTTTTCTCTTGCTATTTTCTACTTTTGGCTTGTGTTTATAATTGTTCCATACACTTTGTTTTGGTTGCTTGATTATCACTTGCTCCACACATCAAGTTTGTTATTGGTATGATTTTTCATCGAATTCACAACAGTACGCAATATTATAAAAAAAAGTATAATATTATCATAAAAAGAAAAGTATTTATATAATATTATCATTACAAAAAGCAAATATATAAAAAAGATTAATTAGAATAGACTCACGTTGTAAAATAACTTTACACTATCAATTAAAATAATCAAATTAGACACATCATCTTAAGTGTTGAAAAAAGGAAAAATAAAATAAAATATTTCCAATAACTTTTGAATCTTGATATATGAAACATCCTTGCGACCACATTAGTGATAACAACATCTTGATATGTGATAATGGTTTCATCCATCGCTTCTAACCAAGTACACATCAACCGAACAAAACTCTCTAATTTCATCACATAACAAGGAATAACCAACCATAATAGACTCTTGATGATGATTAACTTCGTTGAAGGGAACAAAAGACATTTTGTATTTATTTGTCAAGTATGTCAGATCAAAAGTCACCACATCACCAAAATATTTGTAAGCCATTTTAGACCTTGAATCAACTCAAAAGCAATTTGTTACGGAAAAATGCAGCTCAACGATTCAAAACAATGAGGTAGGAGAATGTTAGGGAAAGGTAGGAGAAGCCTTGGGAAAACAAGAGAGACTTAGGGTCCGTTTGTTTTAGATTTAAAAAATAATTTTTCCTTTGTATTTTTAAAAATGATTTCAAACTCATTTGGTATAAGTTAAAAAAGAGATTTTGACATTCACTAACGTAAATATTCATTGTTCGAGATTTTAATAGTAAAAATCACACATTTTTTCAAAATGACATCTTTAAAAAATGATTTTTATGAAAAGCTATTTGATATAGTTTTTTTTTTAGAAATTTTTTCAAAATTTTAGTATCAAAAAAAATTATAACCAAATGGTGAAATACTTAGAATGACATTTTAAGATAAACTATTGAAACAGATTTTTCATTTGAAACTTTCCTTAAAAAAATCTTTGTTAAAAAAATTATAACAAAATCACATTACACAACCAAAATCTATTTTGAAAAAAGTCATAACAAACAGGCCCTTAGACTGATGTTGCAATCCCTTTGTTTTAGGCCTAAATTAAGAAACTTGGGATATGACAGGTATCAAAAAGATTTTATTTGATTTTTTCTTTTCTAGCACTTATGATGATCGGTTTAATTGGATGATTTTAATTAGTTGATAATGTAAAGCTGTTTTATAATGTCAGTCTATTATAATTAATTTCATATATAAATAATCCACTAGTTTTTTTAATAATATAAAGTGGTATTTTACTTTTGCTTTTTAATTGAATTTTATAATATCTATATAAATATATAATATTGTTTTTTTGAAAGAAAATATATAATATTGTTGGTATTTTACCTTTCCTGTTTAATCGAATGTATAAACTTTATAAACCATTTCGAGGATTTTCTTTTGGGAGTAATGTTAAGGATTTCGATTTTCATTTCATGATGAGAATGCCCAATTTAGCATTACAAATGTGGTCCTAGCACCCTTAAAAATAAATTACTGGTTCTGGCAAATAAAAAAAGAAACAATGCAAATGTGGTGCGTCCGTAATAAGAGAAGATATTAATGGCATTTGTTGCATAATGTTAATAATGAAAAAGATTACGAGAGTGGGCGGTGGAATATTCTTATTGGAAGAATCATCAATAAATTCAACGCCACCTTATGTTGCCTCTCCATCCTCCAATTGCGTAGGCTCAACTTTTTTACTTGAATTGATTTGGGAAACTCAAACACAACTTGTCAATTTGGCGCACAAGTGCACTTATAAGATAAGTATATTCACATTTTACTACGAGGTTTAGAATGTAGTAACTAGTAAGAGTTAAGGTTTGAATCGAATTCTCTACTTGAAATCAAATCACTTGATAAAAAAATTGTCTTGTATCAATCGTGTAAATATTTTTACAAACTCATTCGATTAAATTACACTATGACATCCATAATCTCTTATAGGTTAGCTTTTAATTATTTTCACAAATATAAACACGACGTTTCATCACAAAAGAAGAAAAAAAACAAATATAAGTATAACGTGATTTGATCGGATGTAAATGTAAAAAAAATATAAGAATGTTAACCATTGCCCTCGAGGCATTGGATAAAGGGATAAAAATAGAAATATAGTATTGGAAAATGATGAAAAGTGATAAGTTTAACTTCTGAAAAGTTAAGATGTTGTTGAAACCAATGCAAACATGCAACTTTTGGCTTCCTTAACCATTGCTCCAAGGTCAATGGTTAGCGAGACCCAAAAAAATATTACAGCCATTAATGGACAATCAATCATCCGCATAATCTGTAATAATGAGACATTAAATTAATTTGTGTTTTTGAAATAATACAGCCTTTCCTATCCTATACGTAGAATGAATTCAAATTTGATAATTAAAGAATCTACTTAACGTTAGTCCTCCGTAATTATATGCCAGTTTGTACATGATCAGGACCCTACTTTTTAAATTCTTTACTTGCCTCTCTTTACACTTTACTCTGTTGTCTCCTTTGGTCCTTTGATAAAATTATTTTGCTGAGGCAATGAACATATATGTTCATGGAGAATAAAGATGTTGAATCATGGAGTTCTACACCTATCTACCAGTCTCAATGGCTTCAAACAACCATATCAGGTTTCTCTCTTCCTTTGTCTCTTACTACGCATGCACTCTTAGGTGTTACATTTCTGCTGCATGTTCCATGCTACATTTTTTTAACAAGTTATTGGCATTCTTTGACTTGACTTTATGAATAGAAATAAAGCGTATAATAAGGTTGGCTATAGGATTGAGGTGGTTGTGGTGGGTTTGCCTAAGGCTAGAAAATACAGTCAAAAGGTTTATAGTCAATATAGTCGATTCAAAATCTCCATTCAGAAAAGTTAGTCAAAGGTTGATTGCAATTTTGCAAGTAATATGTTGTACAAGATTTTCCATTTTGTTTTAGCTTTTAGTTAAATTAACTTTGATAAAATTCATGTTGAAAAAGTAAAAGTTAAAAGAAATTAGTTTATCTTAAAAAGTTGTATTTATAACTTATAAGTGATATATGTTTTTGGAAACGATAAAGTACAACCCCTTTTCTAGTATACATACAGGTATGTTTTGAGAAAATTGCAAAGCATGTTACTAAATAAAATAAAATCAGTTATCTTCAAATCAATATTTTCCACTCAACAATTGATTTTGAGAAGCAAAAAATGAACCAAACTATTGTAAATTTTCCCTTCCATTCGAAACACACGACAAAATAAGCCAGAGGTGGAGTGAAGGCAGTGAGAGCATCGACATAATAAAAATGATACAATCATCCTTCAAGTTCTGTATAAATAACTTGGCATTTTGAGCCCTTTAAAACCCCTTAGCCCTTATACACAGGGAGACCATATAGGCCTATACAAATGACCAGGGATTAAAATATGGGGAGTTTATTTGTAGCAGCTGCTCTTCAAAGTAAAGCAGCAGATTAATTGAAAGCTTCCCAAGTTTTTTGCCAGTTATGCTGCAGTTTTAACTCACAAACTACTCTTTTGATTGAGTTTTAGATTTAGATGAGAAATTGGGAGCCATGATGACCATTTTAGAAGATGGCAATTCTCCAAATCAAGGACACATGCACTGCAATTGGAGAGAAGACCTCATACAGATGCTTGAAGAATTTGGCCAATCATACCGTGTTTTAGCCATAGCTTATAACCAACTGAAATCTAAATCAACTACTGGTACCTTTCATTCAGGATCTTTATCATCTTCTGCTACATCAAAAACCATATGCGCTAGCTGCAATAGAAGAGCAACAGGTAACTTGGAGGGCAAGAAACTCAAAAAGGATTTCAATAGCCATAGAAAATCTCTAATGGGGCATTCTGATGTCAGATCTGATGGCAGTAATCTTGATTTTGAGATATTAAAGAAGCAAGAGGATGAGTCTGATGAACTGTCATCGTCTAACCCATGCGGCATGAAACTAGGATTAGAAGTTGAGTGCAGTGACATTCAAACTGAAGACAAAATGATAGATTTTTCCATCAATGAAAATATTTTAATGAAGATTGAGGATTTGGAATTAAATCAGAGAACTGAAGATCCATCAATAATCAATTCCGAATTTGAAAGTATGTGGCCTGCATTGAAGTATCAAATGACAAAACTTACAGATGATAATCTGCACCAGTTAGAGAGTTGGTCCAAAGAAACGATGAAAAGAGAGAAACCATTAAAAGGCTTCAGTTAGAGGTGGAAACTTTGAAGCACGAGAATAAGGCCCTCCAGATTTCGTCAAGGTTCTCCAATGCTGATTCAGAATGCAGCCAATCACAGATATCCAGACCAGGAAAAATATCTGTGAGCAAACTCTTCAAAGGTTGCTCTCCATGATATTTTGTAGATTTTACATGTCAGCAGTCTTGTACTCCTATCGAGCAACAAACTTTTATGGATCATTCTGGAAAAGCTTTGCTTTTATATGCCTGTCTGTCTAGCAATCAAGTGAGCACTTGTGGGCATCATGGCAATGTAGGCAAATTTAGTACTCAGAAGAGTATCATTTTGCATGTTGATTTCTCCATTTTCAAGACAAAACAATTACCTTTATAATATTTGCACTTGGGTTTTATTGTGCTCCTGTAGTAGAACAATAACATCATGTATTTGAACTGGGAATAAGTGATCTAAAAGCCCATCTGAAAATATATTCATTGTTCTTACTGGAACTAATCGATTCACCAGATATGCACCTTCACAAATGTATTATAGAATTGCGTGCACCAATGAAGCTGGTCAGGATTTGATGATGTAGAATTAATGTACATCAAACGTCATCAATTCTGACCCCCCTTATTTCAGTTACTTCACCAATAGTCTCCACATGAACACAACCCGTCCTTGAAATGATGAAATCGCTTTGAATCTCTGATAACAATTTCTCGATTTACTATTTTAGAAATCAACTTAATTGCAATGTGGCAGTCCCCACAAATTCTAAGATTTTTTATGATCTGGATAACTGACCCAGGCACTGAATTCATGATTCCAAAGGCAACAGCTAGTTTCTCACTGTGAACTCTTAGAACCATTCCTTTCTCTTCCTCGTCAACATCATGGAGCACCGATGTAACATTTGGCATATATCCAACTTCTTGCAGCTTGACATTTAATTCATCCAAATACTCATAAATCTTCTCATGTTGAGGATGCTCCTTGTCTCCAACTAAAAATACATGCACTCTACCTTTATGTTCAACTATACTATAGCCAGGGGTTTTAAGCAATCCATGATTCTTCATTAATATTCTCATCCTCTCAACATCATCCCACCTTCCAGCATCAGCATAAATATTGGAGAGTAGTACATAGTACCCACAATTACTTGGATCTAACTCGAATAACTTTCTGGCAGAGATCTCGCCTAGTTCAACGTTCTTGTGAATCCTACAAGCCCCAAGAAGGGAACCCCAAACTATAAAATCGGGCTTCACCTTCATTTCCTGGATCAAACTATAAGCTTCTTTAAGATAGCCAGCACGTCCAAGGAGATCAACCATGCACGAATAATGCTCAATCCCAGGTTCAACGTCAAATTCACATTTCATCTTGTTAAACCAATGCCACCCTCCTTTCAACAGACCAGCGTGACTGCAAGCAGCTAAAACTGACACAAAAGTAATGTAATTCGGTTTGATTCCAGACCTTATCATCTCGTAGAAGACTTCCATGGCCTCTTTTCCACGTCCATGCATTCCATAACCAGCAACCATAACAGTCCACGACTTAACATTTTTCCTTTTCAGACGATCAAATGCCTTCCTTGCCATCTCAACTCTCCCACATTTGCAGTACATATCAACTATAGAAGTACCGACAAACACATTATCCTCCAATTCCATCTTTACAACCTATAGTAAAAGAAAACATTTACGTTAGCTAGACCAACAATTCTCACCTAGGTCCTTGCTAAGTAAATATTTTATTAAAAAAAATACAATTACAACAAAAACAAAAGCTTTTCCGTTGTTTGGAATTGATTTCATAGTTCAAATGATGCCATAATGATCCATGTCATGGGGATTGAACAAAGTTCTACTTTGGCTGGCAGCTACTAAACAAAACACAACCATCATATTTCCTCTAAACTTGGAGCTGGCAATGTAATGCGACAAAGGCAGAGTCATACTTACAAATAGTTATGCGCACACCCAAAAATATGATGAATAATTAAAGCCAATTTTTATGAGATAATAAACTAAAACGATGAAGCTAGCTAGTAACATACCTGATCATGTATGCACTTCCCTATCTGCAGAGCACCAGAATGAGCACAAGCTAACAACACTGCGGATAACGTGATAGCATTATATCTGACCTCACCCCTCTTCACCATATCACTAAACAAACTGAAAGCCTCTGCCGACAAACCATTTTGTGCATATACAGCAATCAAAGAATTCCAAGAACAAACATCAGTCTCCTCCATCCCATCAAACACTTTCCTAGACACACTTATCTCCCCACGCTTTGCATAAGCATCCATCAACGTATTCCCAACTGCCAAACACCCCTCAAACCCCTTTTTAACCACCAATCCATGAACACATTCAGTCACACTCTTCACACAAACCCTCGCATAAGCCGAAATAACACAACCCAAAAGAACAGAATCCACGCCAACACCAACACCTTCGTCATAATCCGTCTCCTCAACCAACAACAATTCCTTAAACAAACAAACAGCTTCCGGGGCACGCTCATTTTGGACATACCCAGAAATCATCGAAGTCCAAGAAACAACATTTCTTTCAGGAATTTCATCGAACAGTTTTCGGGCATCGTTCAAATGACCACATTTAGAGTACATATCAATAAGAGCAGAAGCAACAAAGATATCAGAACCGTATCCAAACACAAAAGCTTGCTGATGGGTCTGTTTTCCGGCGCGGAGGTCAGAGAGAGAAGAACATGATTTGATGGTGCAAGGGAAAGTGGAACGGTTTGGATGAAGAGAGAGCTTGCGCATTGAAGAGAAAGCGTAGAGAGCTTGTAAAGAATCGCCGCTACGAGCGAAATCAGCGATGATTGAATTCCAACTATATACGCTTGTTTTGTCAACGTATTTGCCGAACATGCTTCTTAGGTTCGCGTTTTTGGTCCATTCTGTAGTTGTTGTGTGCATGCGTATACATTTGTTAATTGCTGTCGATGATAATGATAATGTTTTGGTAATAAACGGAATCATCGTTGTTATTAAGATGTAGTTGTTTTACGTGATTTACTTTTCTACAATTGCAATGGATTGCAGGCTACGGAAGCTGCCATGCGCAGTCCATGCACGGCTGCCTCTGTAACGCCCAGGAAGCGTTTTCAAAATAACACACCAAAAACGGCTCTCTTGCCGAGGGCGCTGTGTATGTAAGGACTCCAAAATTCATTTAAATGGGGTTTAAGGAGAGTCTACAACTACTTAAACCCCCACTTAACTGAGTTTTAGAGCCCTTACATATATATCGTCTTTCTCTCGGTAAGAGAGCCGTTTTTCGTGTGGATGCCTTATCCACTTGATGTGTAAAAATATATCTTTCACTTGGGTGTGGGTGCCTTATCTACTTGATGTGTAAAGGATTTTGAGTCTAAAATGGTTATTGGATTGCAATATATTTCACTTGAACACGGATCGTCGTTTGATTATCATCAAAGGGTCATGATTTGATAATTGATATACTATATTGAAGAGTACAATATGATCCGTTCAGTTATTAGTAGATCAGATTGAGTCTTAGCCCAGTTTGAAACAGTTCCTTTTAATAAATAGATCACGTTGCTTCATTTAAAAATAAATAAACATGTGTGATTGTTCTTTGATTGTCTTCTTTCTCTTAGCATTGAAATTAACACAAGTAATAATTTTATTAAAAAAATGTGCACAATCCAAAAGAAAACTTATAGTAATAAGTGGAGTCAACATTTGAACCATAAATTTCATTTCTAAACTTTCACATGATTCAACTCAACTAACTTAGAATTACAAATTATTAATAAAGCATAATTGCTTAAATGCACTTCAAATCCCTCTAGTTTGTTTAGGTTAAAATTTAAGTCCCACTCAACAAGAGTCCATAAAAAGAGACTATAATCATGTAATATAGCAAATCAAGGTTTGAAGGTATCCACATTTAATACCCCGATAAGTCTTAAATAAGATTACCTCTAGTTGATGAAATCCACGATAAACAAAAAAAAAAGTTTTAGTCCCCCATTTTTAAAACCAAGTTTTTGGTCCCCTATTTCACAATATTCAGGATTTTCTATCCCCACTCAATTTTAGAGAAATTTTTTCTAATAGGGTATCATCATTAATGATGTGGCAATGATATGACATCATTGATATAGGGTTAGATGACACTCCTTAAACAATTTTAATATGGGCACTTCACTGCCGCATCATCAAAAAACATTCCAAAGTTGGGTAGGGTGGACAAAAAGTTATAAAACATGATACCAAAAATCCATTTTTTAGAAATGGAGGCACATAAACTTTAATTTATGCAAAAAAATGCATTTAAGTTATATTAATAAAGAATTGTGTTATCCAAAAACCAAATTTTATCATTATAGAGATAGGACATTTCAACAAAATATGGAACAAAGGTCATTAGAACTACAAATACAGACCAAAATTGCAGAGTTCAAAATGGTTATGAGTGGTCTAACTATCATATAAAATATATAATTAAGCAAATCATCAAAGTAGTTTAATCAACATAAATTAATAGAAAGAGATTACAATAGCATTAACACAAGTGAGTGAAAATGACAACCTCAGCTCGACCTTCTTAAGACAAATACAATTTTGTCATAGAAACCAATCAAAATACCTAAGCTATAACACTAAGGAACACACTAGAGAGCATAATACCAACAATTGCAGCAACACAATCCAATCTAGTTGAACTAGAAGACTTTTCTCCTGAACTTGGTGCTGGTGCTGGCGCAGATGCCTCTGCGTTGTAAGGAGCTTCAGAGGAACTCATTGGGGTAGGGAAAAATGAAGAAATATCTGGAGAAGTAACATAAGGTAAAACACCTGGAGAAGCTGAGATTGTTGGCTCACTGGTAGTTGAACTCACAGCATGTGAATTTTCAAGTAAGACAATTACAACAAAGACAAAGGCAAGTAACTTGGTGATAGTAGTAGTAGTAGTAGCCATGAATAAGAAGAATAATTCTTTTGAGAATTTTCTCTAAAACAGAAAGGTGCAAATAGTTAAGGAGTCTAGGGATGTGTGTGTGTGTTTTAAAAAGGGAAAAAATTGACAGCAGTAATTATATCAGTGTGATTGTTGTGACAGTTTGTTTTTTTGGTACATTCTGTGAACTTCACGGAGTAAGCATTTTGTTTCTATTAGCATGTCGGTTGTCATAAATTTAGAAATGATTCCATTTTAATATGGGAAATGAAGAAAATGATATTGTACTATATGGGAGACAACGCACATTCATAGTAAATTAATGTCAAACCATCTAACAATTGATTTGAGATATGATCACCATGATTTGTACTTGTGTGTCACCATTACAACATTTTTCCGATCCTATTAATAAAAGAAAGTTGGGTTAACGAAAGATGGTGTATCTGAACTGAATTTTGAATCAGATACATCAATTTCTATTGATCTAGTTTTCTTTTATAAACAGGATCGAAGAGAATATTAAATAGAAATGAAGGTCATAAAACTTGAGAGGACTAAGCCAAAACTCAACATGAAATCATTTAAAGATGATATTAGTAGTAAAATTAGAGGTGAAGGACCACCAATGAGCCATAGGAACAATTCCAATATGAAATTAAATTCCCTCTATGAAATTAAATTCCCTCTGCTAAATTATCACGCAATGACAGAGTAATCAATCTTGACCTTTGAGATTGAACGATTCAAATTACACAAACAATAAATTAATGTTAAACAATCCTAACCCTTGATTTACGATCGAAATTAATACTTTTGTGACATAGTTGTACTCCCTCCGTTTCAAAATTAGTGTCGCTTTAGCCAATTGCAGGAATGGAATAAAGTAGTCAAATGTTGTTGTAATTTTACCAAATTAGTTTGTTTTTCATTAAAGAAAAAATAATACTTTGGAAGTAGTGTAACATAGTATTAATTGAAGGGTACAATTGAAAAGAAAAAATTATTATTGCATTGAAAAATGAAAGTGACATTCATTTTAAAACAATTTTTTTTGCTAAAAGGGCATTCATTTTGAAATAGAGTGAGTAATATAAAATCTCACAATCACACAATCTTTGCGCTAGACAGTCTCATCAAGATCATATAACTCGTGTTCGACTTAGTATTTTTGGACTTAGATTTACAAATGTCAAAATGTCGTCCATTAGATGTTGATCTGATTGTTGAGATCACATGCATTTGTTAGGATCCTTGGCTGTTGTACATGGTGAAGGTGTTAATTATTTTACTCTTAATAGAAGGGGCCACCTTATCTTAGGGACTTGTACAGCTTCCTACCCTACTCCATGTGAGTAGTACTTGACATGGTAGCCGGATATTTAGCTAACCAATCTTCAATTTTTTGAAATATAACAACACAGGTAAAATAAATGATCCAACATGTTAAACATTTCTGTACTAAAACTAATATTTGATTTACGTTTTAAAAAAAAACCAATATTTGATTTATAAAGGATCCAATTATAAAAGGTACTGATAAGTTGGCGGAAGCAGAAAATTTATGTACCTAATTCTTCAAAAAAAAAAGGACAAATGTAGCAGATAAGGCCACAATTTTGATTGTAGATTGCAATTTAAAATTATGATTGTGACTGCGGTAGTAAAAGCAATCGCAATTTAAAAATCAGTGTGACTGTGAGTTATGTCTATTAAAAAATCACCGGCATCATGTGATGTGAGACTCGTATGACAAAATAGATTGCAGCATGGTCTGCACCGAATGTTCCAGAGCAAGAGACAAACAAAAATTAAAGTTATGGTATGAACAAAGATTTGAGTAGCTCAACCAAATTTGAGACAATTGTTTAAGGAGTTGAAGGATGTGGGCTAAAATTATCCCTACTCTTTTTAAATATATACAAAGGGTCAAATGTATTTTATTCAAATAAAAAAAACTTAAATGTATTTGTTCTTAATTTGGATCTAATACATTTGATTATTGGCTTATATTCAAGGCCGATGGATGAATTACTAACATTCGTCTATTTTTTTCCTTCTAAAAACGTTACGATCATCCACAGATCAATTCTTTTTTCTTTTTCTGATATGTAAATAAAATGACAAATACTATCTTAAATTCATAGATACAATTGTGTGGTCTCAAGGGAAGGTATATAGCCTAACAATGTCAGCATTATCGGTCGAGGTAGACCATAACAACTCTAAGGTCTATTTCTAAATGAATATATATGAAGACTCCTTGAAAGTGATAGAAGAAAAAAAGAGTAAATTACACTTCCCTCCCCTCAAAGATGCTTGAATTACACTCATCTTCCTTCTTATGTTAAAATATACATTCATCTCCCTTGAAAATTAAAATATACATTCCCCTCCCCTATAAGATGCTTGAACTACAACTCTCTCCCTTAATAATTAAATATGCACCACACTTTAATCTATTTTAGCATAAATAAATATTTTTATGATATATATTAATTTTGAACCACCATTAAAAAAATCATTTCTTTATAATTTAAATGTCAGTGATAATTAAATTTAAATATTTTGCTATTAATTTTATAATCTAGATTATAAAATTAAATTTTAAAAAACAATACTTAATTGCCTTTAGTAGTTTTTCGCATATTTTAGTTTTATTTTGGGTTGTTTCCTATTTTATAATATGGTTTGAAACTATATGTTATTGAAATTGTGAATAAAAAATAGCGAAAAATATGTATTCAAATTTTGAATATATTAAAATAGACAACAATACTATTTTTTCAAAGTGTGTTAGATTATTATTTTTTTGCTAGACTATTAGAAATTAAAAAAAAATTATATTGAGGGTGTAATGTGTAGATTTTAACATAAGAGGGAAGGGGAATGTAATTTAAGCTTCTCTTAGGGGAGGGAAGTGAAATATTTTCTAATGTTTTTTGAATAAGAGGGGAGGGGAGTGTATATTTTAGCATAAAAGAGAAGAGAGGAGGGGAGTGTAATTCAACCATCTTTGAAGGGAGGGGAGTGTAATTTACTCAAGAAAAAATAGTTTTTATGTGGATCAAAGATTTGAATAAAAGAAAGTGATGGAATTTTTTGACGAAAAAATGAAAGTTATTTAGCGTTATGAAAGTGATGAAATTTTTTTTTGTTTTCGTGAGCTTAGCTCGGTTGGTATTAACAATGCATAATATATGTAAGGTCTGGGTTCAATACCCGGCCACCCCCGAAGTGATGGAATTTTTTTTGACGAAAAAAGAAAGCCATGGGTTGATTCACGGTACCAAAAGAAATGCATTGAAAATATTATTTTTCCTACTTCAATTCTTGTTTGATCCTTCAAAGAATATGAACTAAAGAAAGCATTCAGTCCCAAACTATAGAAGAATGGAATATACATTTGGAGGTTGCAAAGGATTGGTGACTCATTACTCAATGGTATCCTAATTTTCAAGATTCATCAAAATCTTTAGAAGAGAGAGGAAAACTGAGAGAATAATAATAAACTAAAAATAATAAAAATAGTATTATCAAATAAAGGGAGAAGAAAATAGAATCTATATTCACGTCATATTACTCGAAATATTTCCGAGAAAATCTAGAAAAAGTGCATTGAATTGAAATTTATGAGAAGTAAACAAAATACAAGCCGTATATAACAGATGTATATCAGCAACTTCAGTTGAGCTACATGGGAAAAAATCGATAAAGCTATCCAATTACTGCCTAATTTCTCTTTCTGGAATTGACCAGTGCAGAAACCAACAAGTGTCTACTACTCTACTCTATGTATTCACGTGAGTTTTTGTTTTTTTAACAAAGTCTTTTCGTATGAGTTGAAGAATTGCAAAAGACAAAACTCAATTCTCTGGAACAAGAAAAACCTTAGGTCTTGTCATTCGGCATTTTTCTCTGTCAAGAAGTTCTCATGGAATGCAGTAAAATCTAGCTGGAAACCGTCAAGGATGCCTTTCATGGAAGGCAGCCCTTACAAGAGCATTTGAGGACACAATCTGTTCCTCCAAAAAGTTTGTTTTCTTCTTCAACTAAAGCTTTAGAAGGAAAAATAAAAGGTTTCAAAAACATAATATTTCTTCTCTGTCATGAGTACAGTAGTGTTGCATGCAGGGATCACCCATACATTATACATGGTAAAAGGTGTCTCAAAATGCATAGATTGACCAAAAAATGTTCTGATTTAGGGTAAATTCACAACACATTGCCGTTTAACATTGAGATATTATCATCAACTCAGTCTCTAAAAAAAAAGAGAAACTATCTGTTCCATGTGAATTTGATAGGCAGTGGGTTAATGAGACTTACTAGTCGCAGTGGTAGGGCAGATATATCGGACAAAAGCCATGGATGGGGCAGAGGGGTTTTTTGATAGATAGGGGGTGCTGACAAGTAGAGCCATCAAGGAGCAAGTCGGTAAGTAATGTATGGTCCTTGGGAAGGATCTTGGTTGAACTAGGTTTCCATGACTTGTCTTCTACCTTAAAAACAACACTGGTTTGAGTGAAGCGGTTTTATTGTGGATGTGAACATATCTCTATTTTTAATCTGTTTTGAAATGGTATCTAAAATTTAGGTGGTTGAAATCCTTGTTTTGTATAGAGTACGATGTGTAGAGATATGAAAATGTACTTTGGCAAACGTGTGGTAGTGGAGTAGCAACAGGTTATTAAATTAAAGAGAAAATATATACGTACAATCATTTTGTAACAACTTTTATATAACTTTCACTCCTATACTCTCATTATGTTCTTACCTTTTCTCTCTATTATATTTGACCAATCAAAAAAGGAGAGAATAAGAAAGTTGTCCAAAAAATTGTCACAAAATAGATATAAAAATATCATTTCTCTAAATTAAATCCTGCGGGGTATTTGGGACAAATATAAACCATACAAACGGACGTTTGAGTGCAATAATCACAACATATACAACAAAATATCATTACTCTAAATTAAATCCTGCGGGGTATTTAGGCTCTCCTTTTTTTTTTTTTTCTCTTCCACTTGCCGGTTTGAGCCTCAACAGGTGATGCAAACTTCATTCGATAAATTTAGTTCCAATTAGTACCTATTATCGAAATAAACAATATACAGAGGTACTCAAGTCCCATCATAATCTAAACTAATAATACAAACCTTGTCATTTACAACACAAGAGCATACAGCTTTCTTCTTTTGATCAACTAAGGACACACTTATCCATCAGATCAAAGAATAGATTTAGACTAGTTTAGAAAAAAGAACAGACGATAAATAACAAATTGATCAAGCCTCGTTAATTGGTCTTCGAAGACCAAAACAATCAGCTGACCGAAAAAGAGGAGGTGCATCCTCTGTTAGTACTTCTGCATCCAACTTTTCAATATGGGCCCATATCTGCATAAACAATACAAATGACATGTAAGACGATAAGAAATCTTTTTCAGGGATGCTATCACCTAAAAAAAGAGGTCTAAGTTGTAAAGTTTTGTTTATATTGAATTCATAACTTGCTACGATTATGTCCAAAATTCAAATGCAAGCACTTAAATAAACATTACCTCAGTAGCGTACTGCCTAGAAAAGGCCTTCACATAACTCAAAGTAGTGATACACCATTGTTCCTTTTCACCTACATTATAAGCAACACTTTTCTTCCCACCATTTGACTGACTGTAGAATAGATTAAGAAGCCAAAGTTAATGCATAGTAATTTGGTTGTTGTGCAATATCTATCTTGGTAAGATAAGGACAGACACGGAACCTGTTTTGAGGTATCTGATTCTCATTGTCTAATTCCATTGTCGACGACTCTTCAGGGTCAACTGCCATCTCTTCAACTTGTGTAGACTTCCATTCACGAAGTGTTCTAGCTCCAGATCCCTTGGGAAGGCGATTCGTCAATACATTTGAGAAGCTTTTGAATAACAAGAGAAACAATGCCTGTGTGAACAAATATGCACCAATGGAAGGAAATACTATGAGAAACAAAACTTTAAGAGGCAATCCAAATTAAATGGGTCAGAGACCCCTCGAACCAAAACCAAATTATAAATCAAATGAGTAGAAGAGACAAGTGGCAACTACAAATGAAAGTGAAGAAAATACAAAGTCATATACTATTTTAAGTGCCATAAAACAATACAGCAAACAGAATATAGAAGTGGTTAGGCGTTTATCCAGTTTCTATTTTACCTTCTTTACTGCTAAGGAGGATTTATTTTCTCCCATCATTGCATACTTACCACCCGTCTTATAATATATCATTTTCTGCACTCTAAGCGCAATTTTGCCAAATCAACCACATTAGATATGGAGTTGTGTACAAATAACCTAACCCTATATTTATCTATTTAACATCATCCTTCCCAATTCACCAAGAACTTCTAACACCTAGAAACGCTATATATGGCCATGATATAGTCTGAGTCACTAGAGAGAGTGAATATTTCTAAATGGCAAGTGTACGTCAGCATAATAAAATTATGTCCAAAGAGAAGGAAGTGGCATTTCAAGTGTCGCCTTTGATAAGGAAAGGTGTCTCCAGACTATTAACCATTGCAAATTTTACATCAATTACCTCATTTTCATCAGTTGCTCGGGAAAGAAGAGCTTCCTTAGCTTCTACAGATTCTTGAATAGATACCACCTCATCCTTTGCTTTTTCAGCACGCAATTTCAATCTATTCAACCTTGCAGGGTTTTCCCCAATAACTGGTTCACCATCCACAAGTGCTAGTTTTGACTCTGCAGCATCTACCTCTGCTTTTGCCTCATTGGCAGCTACTTCAGCGGATGAAATATTCCTTTTAAGAGATGTTATTTCTTTCCTTAGATCAGAAATACGGTTGTATGTTTTGCTTACTGCATTTCTAAGAACCTGTTGGATGAAAAACAAGGTGGCAATTACAAAACAAAATAAAGTATGTATGGCAAGGATCAAAAATTCAAATATGTTATGATTTGGTTAACCATCATGATCAAAACACAAACAACAACATGTATTGCTTCCCGCACTTGAAAATGATAAAAAGAATTAGTCATCCAAAGCTGACCATGCCAAAATACAATCAAAAGCAAAAGACATAATTCCAAATCACTGTATAGTAGACAAGAACTACAAATGAATTATCGATAAGAGCAAGATTAAGTACCTCCCATGGACGATCTGTTGTATGAAATTGCTCGACATTTTCTTCTGAGAAGACCCATCTCACAATAGCCAGATTTGATACAAGTCGATAGCTCATCATTCGGTCAATCGCTATTGCTGTCATTTGGGTGTTATTCTTCCAGAAAGAACTGACTTCAGCTATCAGCATAATTTGCTTGTCCTCGTCAGGACATATTTTTGAAATGACTTGCCCATATCTTTCTAATACAGTTATCAAGTGAGTGAAACTCTTGGATCCAATATTGAGAAGAGTTTGTACGACAACTCTGAGTGTAACTTCTAGACTATTATTTGAAAACACACTTTCATCAATCCATGAGATTATTTCACGGACAGGTACCTTCCCTTTAACCATGTCGTTGAGCTGTCCAGACAGCAGGTGTTCATTGTTTTCTTTACCATCTTCTGCACCAAGATTGAAATTCGGTCCACCCTTTGGAGGAAGCAATTCTTCTAAACCAGGTGCATTTTCAATGCTCTATACAAAATATAATGAAAGGTACCATTGGAAACATCAATATGACAATTTCATGAAACCAGACTAAAGCCTATTCATTTAATTGCTTATCATAAACAACAAAAATCTATAGTGAGACTTCCATACTCCATACTCTTTTATGATTTTCCAATACGGACCATAACCACACAACAAACCACAAGTGGCAATGCAGTAATGAACAATTACCTGTTTGACTTTGTCCCAGTATGACAAGCGAACTTCCCTCTCCAAAACCTCCTGAACAAAGACACGTTGAGGGGCCCACCTCGGGAGATCTAACACATAAGCCCACTCTTCCCAAGGCCAGATGAACTGAAAGTTTGACCTGTATAGAGAAACCATCAATCAATCTGAACATGAATGAACTAGAGAATAAAGATGCAACTTTACACTTTTCAAATTAAATAGAACTGGTAAAAATATATTTTAGTTTGCCCATGCATATGTTAGTCCATTGCTCAATGAAAAGGACATTCCAGTAAAATTGAAGCATGGATCAGAGTTTACAAATGTCAGATCTGCAGCTTGAGATTCCCAACTTCTATTCAGTTACTTGAGTTGAACTTTAACCCTTTTCCCATTTATTTTGACCATTTAGTTGAACGAGTTGTATTGAAGATCAATGAAGAAAGGTTATGATGAGTATGAGCTAAAGTACTAATGACCAGTTGATCATTTTGCAGTTAATAAACTAATTGCTTCATAATTGCCCCATGCCAATATATGCATGAATTAAGTTTTTGCTGATGTATACCATGGCACCGCATATTATTTTTCTTTTACCAGAAAGGAAAAATATCTATGATTCATTGAAATAAGATTGAGATTTTGATGCATACTGGCACGAAATGGGAGTAAGATAAGATAAAACAGTTTCACTTCACCAATTTCATAAGTACAAACTAACATAGCCAGTGCAATGAATTTTAATGTGAGAATTACGAATATTGTCTGTCGGACCACAAGTTACACAATTTAACTATTGCAACTTTAGCATATAAACTCAATGGAAGCTTAGACATGACTTTTTTTTAAAGTGGAGACTATTAGTGAAGGAAAAGGGAGGAAAACAAGATATACATAAAACAGAATATGAACAGCTGCATGTTGTCTCAAAAGAGGAATGAATCCTGAAATAGAAATTGCAGAAAGTTGGAACATACAAATGATGTGAGAACCAAAGGATTAGTCTAGTTCGGCACTCCATATCCAAATCAGCAATCTTTTCAAAGAGAGCGCGAACTGCTCCAGCAACAACTGCAGGAAAAGCTCCAGGAAGAGCCTGTTGCATAGCCACAAGATTAGAAAGCAATAAGCACCAAACATTAAGTGAAACTGAAATCATTATAAAATTGTAAAGAAGAAACAAGTAAAATTGCAATCTGTATAAAATTGTAAAGGAAAAACAATCCCTCAATGACTGAGAAAAAAAGTCGGCAATGTTGAGTCGACTAGAAAGTACCTTACAAAGGTCAATAATAACCAGTGTGTAATACGCTGGTTTGAAAGGTGGCTGTGGAAGCATCAGCAGCTGCAAGAGTCAGAGCGAGAGTATTATTATTATGATTATTATTGTTGTTGTTGTTCTTAAAATTATTAAATGTGTCAGCATAATATGGCATATTCAAATAAAAAATACAAGGAAACAAAATTCAGTCAAATCAAAATATGAAGTAAAACATGTTCGTGCATTTAATTTGCATCACATATTTTAGTTCAAATTGAACAATTTAATTATAATAAAACCAACCAAAGCCTTTTTCCACAAGGTGAGTGGGCTACATGAACATACAGCACTTTTTCCTATCACAAATCATATCTGATTATAGATGGGTTGGTATGGTTTCCAACAACAGAGATGGCAGAGTCCATTATCCAAGTGGGATTTTCAGAGCCACCCAGATGAAATTTGTGCATGTAATGTAAAATGAAGATTGACTTGAAGACTCAAAAGAAGATGGGTTGGTGATTCTAACCAAGAAGCGCTATCTTTAATACCAAATTGAGGTGCTCTTATTGGAGACATGTACTCAATGATAGCACCATACATAGCATTGTTGTCATATGTAAGTGATGATTTATCAGAGAAGTTGTACTCCCAAGGGGTGGCCTCAATGGCATCACCATTTACACCATGTTCTACAAACTTGGAGTCGCCTTAGTTGTCATTAATGAGAGCTAGTAACTTAAGTGCTTAGCATTGCCGTGTCTTTTAGAACAAAAAAAAATCCACACTCGAAGATAGACAAAAAGATGATGGAAGGAATATTCCTCACTCGAAGATAAACAAAAAAAGGGATTAAACAATGTTTTCACAGAGATGATGGAAGGAATATATAAAATAAAAAGATGATGGAGCGAATATCATTACTGTTACTCCCCTTTGCATTAATTAATGCTTATTTCCTACTACTGCATATCTATTTTCTTCTACCTAGAGTGTCGTTTCCCAAGTCACAGTCTTCCTACTCTCCCACACTCTGACTCAGTTGTTGTACAACATTATAAATTCACATCAGTGAAAATCACACGTTGGGGCTTACATTGCCAAAAAAGCAGCATGCTGCTGCATTTTAATTACCAATAAAGCAAGGGGCAACAGTGAGTAAGTTGTCATCACATCAGTTACTTCTCAAATATTTGAAGCATTTCGGTCAGGTGTGCATTCTGATCTGTTCAATTTATGTTTCTGTATTGTATTCTCAAAACCTTCTGTTGAATTTTTGTTTGTATTGTAGTCTTCTTCATTGTCATGCCCTCACTGTTCTTTATTTCATTAAATATATTCCATCATCTTCCTTCTTTATTCTGATTATGTGTTTAGACTGACGTTTGACTAAAAATGCCATTTATTTTGAATAATTCATTACATGTGTGTAGTATAAACCATGTTGTATGTTTATGATCTGTGGTATAGTGACCCTCTCACTAGAGAATTTGTGGTTGTCCGTCATGCACTAACATATAGTACAAAGTATCTCTGCAAAATTGCCTCTGACCTATGAAGCACGGACACTCCTCGGATTAGGTGTGTCCCGGTGTCGGACATGTGTCGTGTCCGACACCAACACGACACCGACACATATACTTACACTGAATTATGTGATTTTCTCAAATTATTAGTGGTCCCGTGTCCGTATCCATGCTTCATAGCCTCTAACTTTTTCTTCCGAGAATCAATCACCAAGACCAACGCCCAAAATATTCTCGCCTGAGTAAGGGGTAGAGACAAAGTCACACCTCACATGTACAATGCCAAAGCTTCAGTCTTGTATCCTCGTATATAGGCACAGTCACTTGAGAGTGCAAATGAGGAATGATGTCACCTTATGGCATTGCAGTTTGTAAACTTGTAGTGGAAAACGCTATTCACTATCAAGTTATGACATCCTATACTAAGAGAAGAGAAAAAGCTTCTTTCTTTTCTTTGTTTTTACATTCGTTAGACTTTAAGCATTACTCAACACATCAATGAAGAGTAATATCTTAATGTTTAGCTTCTGAAGGCCCGTGTTGAGGGCCAATGCAAGCTTCTACAATTTACAAATAACTTTCTAATGTCAAAGCACAGAGATTACACACAAAAGGGGCAAAAGAGATTGCAACTTTACACTATATTACCTGAGAGAATATTGTCTCAGCCATGAGGTACTCATATCGGAAGGAAACCGGCAGACCAACCATGAAAGAAGCACATTCCTTTCGACTAGCTTTGCATGAACCCAAAAATGAGAATAGTTAAAAATACGTTGAGAACATTTTAACACAAAAGTGTAAAAAAAAATAGATGAAGTATAAACAAAGGATCAAACGGCTTCTAGTAAACTCTTAATAAAATAAATGGACAAAACCCTAAGTTTCTGTTGATGTTACCAAACCACTCATGGAATTAAAATTATATAAAAGTTAACTAGGAAAAATTGGCAGAGCATGATGTGTGTGTATCTTAATATGTTCCTTGTTTGCACCTCTATTCTAACCACGTCAACGCTGTTAATATTCTAATATAAAGAAATTTAGCAGAGTATACTAACCTGCCATTGAAATACAGAAGCACGTCTAAGAGATACTCTTCCACCACAAATCGATCTACAGGCTGCAGATCCTGTCATCCAAAAGATTTATTTTATTGAATTTGTTATGTGATAAGCAAAAGTGAAATTTGAATTAATATAAATCTAGCCTAAATATTACAATAACATATGAACCCCAAAAAAGTTTCATGTGTTCAGGAAATAATCAGCCGGCCCGTCATGCAAAAAGCAGTCTGATGCTTGTGATTTGAAGAGAGAGAAAAACGAGAGATGTACAAAAGCAGACTGTATGAAACCTTCCCAACTAACAACAAAGTACATCAAAACAAATCACCTTCATCATTGCAATAAGATTTTGGAAGTTTTGTAGACTATGGCTAAGCCAAAAAAATGTAAACCAGATAAATGAAGAGATTAATTTTCATATGCTGTTGGCGTAAAAAAATTTACATTGTCGACAAAGCACTCATATGTGTGACTGTAGAAATCATAATGGCTAAAGTCAAATGTTTTTAATAATATGATGGTTATGTTTAATTGACAATTTAAAAAACATTTACACCGTCAGTGTATATGAATTAAATCAATAAATAAATGCTTCAAGAAAATATGTACCAATTATTTTACCGTCTCAAACAATAGAAACACCATCAATCAGTGAGTAAACATTATAAAAAATCAAAAGTTAGTTTTTTAATATGAAAACCCATGTGAATAGCAATCAAATGGTAAAAGAGATAAGTTTCAATAAGGAAGATTAAAAGAAAGGAAATTAGTGCAAACATGCAGGACAAATGTCATAGAGAAGGCAAATCACCTCCATTTTACTGGATGGAAATATATTTAGCCGCCGTATTCTTTGAGGATACTTTAATTCTGCCTCATGCTTCTCTTTACCAAAAGATACCCCAGAAGGAACATAAGGCGAGTTTGGTAAGTTGGAGCAGCTTACTGTCCCAAATGCATGGGACTTCCCGGTAACCAGCTGAGCTTCAAAGGAAAGATGGGTTCTTGGAACTAACAATTAAAACAGTAAACATAATCAGGCAGTGAATAAAACACGAGGAAATAAATGTAAACAAAGTTGATGAGCATGACACAACAGCCCATATACACAAACTATCTGCTCTTAATATGTTTAAAGAGAATGCAAAATGGATTTGCTCAACCATATTAGTTCATTCTGAAGTGACATAACCCATATATTAGTAATGCATTGGATGATGTGTGTTCCTTTATATAGTTATTGATCATGTACTTGATTAACTGCATTAAAATACACTGCTAAAATTTGCATGACAATTAAACTTACCACTTTCAACTTTCCATCCATTGCTTGACAAAACTTGTATTCTATCCCATAAGTCCTCCAAAAAATCCTAAAAAATAGCCCAGCAAAAATAATATGCTTTAAACCCTTTTGAGCAACTTATAAAAGGGGATAATAAATAGAATAAAATAACAGAGCAATCATTTTTTCATTTTTTGACAATTATTTGAAGAAAAAAAAGTTATTTTTGAGTTACAGCAAAAGTGGAATTCATATTGCCAATGTTATTCAAAGAATCCATCCTTCCTCTGTTTTTCGGTTCTGTCATGATAACAGTATAAGCAAGTTTTATTTTAAAAAACGGGTCTTCTAAAACATGACGTGGTAAGTGTTTAAAAATTAGAAAACCTAAGTCATTTTGTGAAAACCTAACATGGCTTCCCTCTTCCCCAACTGCACAGAACTTGAAACAAACTCGCAATCCCTTGCATTGATAGCGAAAAAACACATTCCACTATGAACTTTCATGTGTCTGATCCTAAGTGCAATGCAGCACAGTAAAGGAGTTTGAATCGCCGGATCATGCAATCCCATGAGTAAACTCATAGTCCAACAACATTTTATAGGTCCCGCAAAATAAATGTGGGACCAACATAATTTAGTGGAACCGATGTTCAAGATAGTGGACACCATTTTAATTTCAACTAATGAAAAAAAATTGTGTTGGAAAGAGTGTGTTGCTAGTTCTTTTCAACATTTAGGTAGAGAGACTCAAATGCACAACTGCCTATCAATGTAAATAATCTAAAATTGGGAGGTCCTTTTAATTGGCTTAACGAGTCTAGGCAGGTACATTTGTAAACCTGAATGTGAGATATTTCAGATCCTAGTGTATACTTGTCAACCAAAACCAACATTTGATAGTATGGTAAACTTATGAAGTTCTGTTTTTTTTTTTTTTTGAAAGGATATGAAGTTCCGTTATACCTTCACTAAATGTGATTATGTGATACAACAAGACCCAAATCATATAAAAGCTATATTTGGGAGAATAATAACATTGACATGTTGCTCAAAGAACAGACAAATAACTTGTAATTAAGTATTAGCAAACAGAAGCCAACCTTGTTATTAAGATCTCTCTCGATTCCATCATCATTCTCAAAAAAGGATAAACCAGTGTCAGAAGTATGCTTTCGGATGCTCAAATAAGCTTCTATACCAACCATTACTCTCTCAATATCTTCAGGAACTTGCTGTGAACAGATGACATGCCATTCAGTGGAAAAGAGTATTCGGTGAGTAATGAAATGAATACTGTAATTTTTTTTTTAAAATTTGGAATGTAAGAATGATGTTGTGGCATCATGTAATTACCTCAACAAGTTCAGCCCCACCCCATGGGAGGCATGATAAAATGCAAGTTATGTAAAAGTCAGCACATGGCTGCCATAAAGGATTCCCTTTTTCCTCATCTACTGTTGTGGCAGCTGATGATAAAAATATTTCAAAGACATCCACTAGAGAATTTGGTTGAAGAGCTTTACTGCACATCTAAAGAATTTAAAAGAAAGCAACCAAAAAAAACGAAAATAAAATTAGCTGTATATACTATGAACACAATCCACAACGCATGACAACAGCAATAGTAAGACAACAAGAATAGAAAATAAAATGTGAATATATTTGGAATTGCAAGGGAGTAGGAAAATAAATAAGCTGTACAAGTACATGAACATATCACAAATATTAATGATGCCAAAAAGAATTACAAGCCAACTATACAATAGTTTAAGAGCATGTAAATGATAATGCAGCAGGGGACAATCATTTATCGAAGTAAAATGAACCCATGGTGAAAAAATGAAGGACTTCCTAACTACCTCATACTGTACAGAATATACCCGTGAACAATTACAGTCAGTAAAAGTACACTATTTTTCTACAAAAAACAACAATGGCAATACTTACCATAACAGTCATCAGCCGCATTAAAATACGAATTCCATTGCAGTTTCCAGTATCTAGAGCATCCTAAATTAAGAATCAAACAACAACAACAACAACTGAGAAACATAGAAGAGTATAATTATATGAAATACATCAAAGAGATTTGGCAGAGACATTAACAGGTCAAAGTAAAACTCAAATATCTTATTATATTCAATTATTAAAACAAAAGTAAAGCAATATACATAGACATTTATCTTGAGCGAAAGAACAAATACAAAATTGATAGGGTAAGTATTTAAAAACCATTGGTAAGAACCATTAAATAGGAAAGTCAAATTGTTCCATCAAATCAAACAAACCATCACATGAAAACTTGTAAAAACTTGTAAAAGATATGGTTCACCACCAATTAAACATATCAATCTGATTTCATTGATTACAAAAGGATCAAAATGCCAATGTTAATCACAACTCATACCGCAACTGAGGTAATGTTGGTGTCTAGTTACATATTGGTCACAAGGTCGCGCATACATTTATTACAGTATTCTTGTCAAAGACTAAAACACCTTTGGAAAGAGAATCACCATCTTGCAGTGAACTGATTTTTTTAATTGTGACAATCAATTACTACCATGTTTATTTTCATTAAATTTTTATAATACGAAATTGGCATCTTTTCTTCGATTCATCCAAATTTATAAAACTCCCACTAATTTCATATCATTAATGACTAAATCAGAGTTGCCAATAATCCACAAAATAAAAAATAATCAGAATTGCCAATCAAGGATAGTGGCCAATGGTGGCAGGCCAAAATGGACTGGAGTTTTATAAATTTGGATGAAGTGAAGAAAAGATGTCAATTTCGTATTATAAAAAATTAATGAAAATAAACATGGTAGTAATTGATTGTCACAATTAAAAAAATCAGTTCACTGCAAGAAAAATGTAACACTCCTTCATGCAAAAATTAACTCATTATACAGCCTTTAATTTTGTCTAACTGGATCCTCGTCTTTGTATTGTTTTTTGTGGCTATTAGTAACATTAGTTAGTTTGAGCTATATGCTCCTATTTCTTAGTTGAATGGTCCATAGTCTCATATTTAAGAAAATAAATTTGAAGAACATTCAACAGCTAAAAGTTGTGCCCTTATTACGTGATGATTCCTGACACCACTACACCAGTCTCCCATTATTTACCACCTTCCAGGAATCATTTTTATGTACCGCTTTCACTTGTTAAAGAGTCTCACATCAAATAAGAGTATGGCCTGAACAAGTGTTTATAAGTGAGGGTGGTCCTCACCTCACAAGCCGGATTTGTGGGGTTGTGTAGGCCCAACCACAAATTCTAAGATGGTATCCAAGCCTCCTCCAAGATCCGTTGGGTCACCTGCTATCAGGTTTCCGCTATCGGGTCACCCACCATATATATCCACGCACCAAGCCCAATAGTGTTGGGCATATGGGTCCCACATCGGATAAGAGATGGCATGCACAAGTGTTTATAACTGGGCGCAGTCCTCACCCCACAAGGTTTTGTGGGTTTGTGTTAGGCCCAGCTACAGATTCTATGAAAACTAATGAATTTTATTCCGTTAATAATTTGGATGGTATGATGACTAAACATGATTTTGATGCGCTTTGTGGCTATCATGATTTTGATGAGCTTTGTGGCTATTCAAGTGCAGTTTGAGAGAGTAGGGAACCTACTCCACTCAGTCAAGACAACCTTAGCATGTGAAATAGGCAATGAGTGTTTTGGGTGAAGTAAACGGTTTTTGTATTACAGACATGGTCGTAAGACAAACACTCCAAAAATTGCACGCCCGTCGAATGCAAAGGAGCGAAAATGAGATTCCAACTTCGCTTGTGGCAGGTGGTATGGCACCTCAATGGACAACCCATCATACCCACTCCTAGTCCTAAATATTTTTATAGCATATAGTATCAAACCTGCCATGTCATATACCTACGACCAACGTTGGCAGTTTTGGATTAAATGGTGACAACCTCTGCTCCTAACTTGAATAATAGTTTTTTGATCAAACATCAACAAATATGAAACCTTAAAAAAAATCTATAAAAGTAGCTTTCCAAATCAAATACTAAACGATCCATTTGGCAAGCAATCTACATTGTTGTCAAAACTGGAAAATAAAACTACATTTAAATTTCAAATTCTAATATGCAGCATAAGGTTAAGAATTATTAACTAATCTTAAACGAATTATAGTAGCCTCAATGGCTTAATCACTAACCTGAAATTTAGATCGAGTTTGCTCCACCAGTCTTTTCACAAAGTCCTCATTTTCCAAGTTTATCAGGCCAATCTGAATAAAATGTATAAGTAGGAACCATAGGAAGCTCAGAAACTAAATTTGGAATTTGGAAACTACTCAAGATGTACAAGGAAATACATAATACATAATTGGGATGGTAAGTAGATGTGAAAAAAATGGAAGATACAGAATTGGAAACAGGATAATTACAGTAAACCGATATAAATATTTGGCATTTGTTGCAAAATGCATCAAATAAGGGTAGAATATAAGTCAAAGCAAACAAATGTGACAAACTACAAACTATGTTGCTTCTTTTACTATATCACGTCATTATAAAAATTTAAAAGCTTTTTGTTTTTCAAAAACCTGCAGGTTATATGCACTCAAACTTTGAAAGGCACGTCTGTTAGATATTTCACACATATTTAGTGAAACAAATCCATCATGACGCAGGAAAATTTAACTAAAATGTTGTCTTAAGTGATAAAATAATAGAAAATATGAACAATGGATATTTAAATAAATTTCTTTAACCATATACATATATATAAGCTATGGCGGTGTTTCCTATGTTTGTTCCAATTTTAAAGGACAATTGACATTCGCAGAGCAGCCAAGTAGCAAACTTGTGCAATATAAAATTGATTAGGTTTGCAACTGAAAATTAAATAGTACAGGGAAAAAGTGGGAAAGTTAGTACATTTGGTTGATCAGATAAACTACCATATACCATAACGACAATTTCTGATGTAAATCATCCCCAAAATAATTAGATAGACTTCCACTGTCATAACTTAGTGGTGACCAATTTCTCATACTGATTAATCCAATTAGTACAGCATGTTCACACGTATAAATCAACCTCGAAAACATAACACGCACACAGAAACACACATACCCATTAATAATAAATAATAAGAGCATCTTATATCTATGAAACATACATAAACACTTGAATACATGTCCTACTATGAAACATGCATGAACGCTTACATACATGTCCTAATTCAGAAAAAAGTATTAGAACATACAGTGAAGTGAATAATGCAAGTCATTTGCAGTTCAAAAGCGATAAAGAAAGAAGAAAATCTTTACCAGGGTTCCATAGAAAGGAATCTTGTGAGGCAATTGCTCCGCACATGTGAGAAGGAACTGCATGAAGACAATAAAGTAAACATGTCATAATACCAAACATTGAAGTGTCATGTCGTGACGAAAAAAAAGATGATGGATAACAATTTATAAGGCACGCTAGACACCGGTATGTGTGTGAGCAGGTGTCAAAAGATGGAATGCATCACACACTGAACATATGACAGCAAAATAAAAAATAATGAATACTTTAATTTGAAAATAGAGGGAAATACAGAAAGAGAACTAGAAAGTCCTTATACCAACTACCACATATTCTAGTTCTACATTTTAATCGAGCTTCAATGTTCATACATATTTCTGAAGCAAATAAGTCTTTTCATTGCATGTTTGGAATAACGGTGGATTCGACCAGATCACAGCGGCACCGCGACTTTGTTGAAGCTTGAAAACTGTAGCTTTTGCAAAATCACTGTAGCTTGTCATGATTCTGCCAAACTCACTTGTGAATCCAAACATGCACTAACTCGTGATTGTATTTTCCACAACAGAGAAAATGGATAAGGGTGTGTGGTTTCACATTTAATTTAGATGCCTTAGAAGTTATTCTTCAAAAGTGCCAGAAGTAATTCTAACTCTAAAATTATGTTTGGCTTGATTCTAACACACAAATTTATAATTCAACTCACTTTTACATGAATCTATCCAAACAGAAATCACTTTACATGCAACTCTCTTTTAGTAAGAATCAATTCACTCAGAATCAATTCTTGTCAAAAATTGAAGCCATCAAAAATTGCAACACTTATAGAACACAAATCAAAGCTAGTTGTAAGTAGATGACCAAATCAATTTTTGACTGCTTCAAATAAGTGCTTACTAAATTCACTCAAAATCAATTATTGAGGAAGCGCTTATTTGAAGCAGACAAAAATTGTGACACATTTATAAAAAGCAAAAAGCAAATTAAAAACATTTGAATTGTTGAAGCAGCAATAAGCATCAGAAATGGAGTACTTACCTCCAAAATCTCAGTTTGGGAGTGGTCGAGCTCACGACGAAGGACACCAAAACAGGTTTCCTGAAAAATTATCAAAAAAAGCGCGTTACGAGAATCGAATTGAGGAATAAGTTGAGCGGAAAGAGCGAAAGAGATAAGAAGAAAGCGAACAATGTGATCTTTGAAGTCGGAGGAAGTTCCATATTCGGGACTCTTGTCACCGATCCGAAGAATGAGGCTTCTCCAACCATTCATCGTTGATGAAGAAGAAGAATGAGTTTGCAGAGTGAAGGAGTCGTTAGTAGGGTTTTATAGATCGAAAACCCTATTTCACCTTCAACGGCTGAACCCTAACAAATTACCTAAACTAAACCAACGCTGGTGTAGTGTGGTGGTACTGTTCAGTGTCCTATTTCACTTTTAGATAGATTTTGTAGTCATTCAATTCATTTCATTCAAAAAAATTATATTCCTTAAAAAAAGAAATAATAAATGAGTAAATTATCAAATTCATATTATGTTATTAGAGGGTGAGGGTCCAATTAGGTCATTCACCGGTGAACCACGAGAAAAACACCAATAGATTAAATAAGTGATTCAGATTTATTTAAATTAAAATAGGGAACATGTAGAACTGCTCACATTCAATCATATCCTGCAATGGTTTCACCCGTTGTTAACCGTAATTAATTGTTACGAACCGAACTGA
>Ga0315913_1000133_pt1 | contig 48003 bp, 30 predicted proteins | sample MpolsnodulesMG_FD_207736 | JGI IMG/M metagenome (GOLD analysis project Ga0315913, IMG submission 207736) | Medicago polymorpha root nodule microbial communities from Los Angeles, California, United States - small nodules | ecosystem: Host-associated > Plants > Roots > Nodule | place: USA...
CCTAGACTTTGTATTTGAATTTTCCATTCCTGTTCTATGTTCTAAGTCAGTAAAATTGAGCCTAACAGGGAAAGGAAATAATCAGAATTCCCAAAAATTCATGTTCTCTTCAAACCGAAAACTTCCGGTTCCTTCCTACATTTGAAAAATATGGAATCAGTGAGTAGATGAAAATTTACACTATCAGCAATTCACAACCAATCATATGTACGAGTTTAGAAGTAGTTATCGTTAAAGTTAAATGGTTTTAATGATCTAAAAATTACGAGTGTAAAAAATCTTTACACTGACGACGGCGCATATAAATTAAAATCATATAGGAAATGCAAGATGTTACCTGAAAAATATGATAACACATCATTCAGTTTTGTAAGTGTCTTTCTTTCCAGCAAGAATCATTGAAATCTGAAGTCCTCTACTAAATGCTTGATTGAATAGCAACCGGGTTTGGAACTCCGACACAAACGGGAACCACGATAAAACAGCTGTTGGCATGAAAATTATCAATCCCATTACATATTCATATGCTCTTGAAAGCTCTCTCACTGAAGCCCATAGTTTCGCCCACTTCAAGAGTCCCCTGCATGTTTGTGCAATCTTGATTGCAAAAGAGAAAGAAAAAAATGTTATAGCTTCAGGGATTAAAACCATATTTAAAACGCAACTTTTTTTTGCAGAGACTAAAACAAAAAGAAGCAAATTTATATATCGTACAATAGCAACTCGGAAAAATGAGCAAACATGGTCGTTAGATATGATGCAGAAAAAATTAGCTTACCAGAATAATGGCCCATCCAGAGGGCATGAAGGCAAGAACGGAAGCAAACAAATCTGATACCGTAAGCGCACACACAACAAATAACACTGCCATTACTGACAAGAAGCCGAGAAACAGAAGTGCCTTGAGAATACGGAACATGAGCTGAAAGTCGGTACCAAATCTTCGTCTACCCATGGAAACCATCTGATGCCCATATGAAAGTTAATCCAAACATCAGAAATTAGATTTATTCATGCTGTAATTTTAACTATGCTAAACTAAAGCTCGTCTTGCTTGATCAAAAAGAAATGTTTTTTGACTAAAATTTGTATGCTATTAGGCTTTAACTTAAGCAATAGTACATCCGATATGCTCTGAGTTACAAAAGTACATACCTTCAAGACAATAAGGACTATAACTAAAACAACCCAAGAAAGTGCGAATACCTACAATAAGAAAAACCGAAGGTAGTTAGACGGAGGGGTAAAATTTGCAAAAATTAAGATAGAACAAAGAAAACAAGTTGTTGTACCAGAATATTTTTGCTACGACGCGCAATATTCAGGTGGTAGACGATTCCATATTGGTAGATAAAGAAGCGGCATGCAAGAACAATCTCAAGTATTTTCCCTCGGACATTGGAGTATTTCAGATGTTCATTTTCTTCATCCCACCAAGATTCCCAGCTTTTATCAGATGGAATACCAATACCACCACGGTTTCCCATCCACCGCTTCCAATCACTCCAATCATCCACCGTTTTTTGCCAATCAAAGCCAGAAGGATTGAACAAGAATGGAGCAAATAACCAAGAAATGGCCAAAAACCACATTGAGATTGTGATGAAGAAATAAAGAGTTGAGCTTCGGTATGATTCGCCATAGACTTCATAAATGATCAACAATATAAGTATCTCGAGTCCCTTCACAAAGTGACTTCGGGAGTACATCCTGTAATTATCAGCAAACTTTGCGTGGAAGACAACGAATCCCCGACCAGTTGGTCTATATTTAGAGCCTCCATGCAAGAGCGTTCTTCCATAGTAATGAGCTTTCGTTCCAAGCTGGAAAGTAAAGAACACAGAGGCTAATTGCAGTTGCATGATAATGAAATCACCCAAGGCAGTCCGAAATCCCTTCTCCAAACCAATTTCCATAACCATGGGAAGCACCAGCAGCAAGCCTAACTGAACAACAGACTGAGATGCCAAGGCTTGTTCGAGGGCTTTGCTCTCATGTATGTTTGAACTTGAAATAATTTCTCTTTCAACTCCACTTAATACCATATATAATCGTCCATATAAGAACACATACACAGTCAGCACGGTTATCTGAATAATGTGTCACATCCAAATAAATGCGTTAGTGTAAACCCATTTTAATCAACGAAAAATAAGATTTATGTGCTTTCATAATCAATCAAGTCCTATTGATATCATACTTAGTCGTCTAATCAAATTTGTGATTGTATTGTACCTCACTCAAGTTGTAGGAACAATGATGTATCACATCATGAATACATGTTAGTTCATTGAAATCAATTTATATAGCTCAGAGCACAGTATAATCCATTTACAAGTTTATTTATGGATTTCTAATGTCCTTTATTTTATTCTTTATTCTTAAACTAGGAAGTGTGTGCAACAAAATCTAACTCGTACATCGGATGAAAGCATGATATACTCAAGTTCAGCAAAGTACATTCTATGAATGTAATATTACTATTAGCAATTAACTCTCATGATACGATCCTCAAAAGACAATTTAAAAAATTACCATGCTACTGAAATAGAATCCAACAGTGGTGAAGTAGAATGACAACATTCTGAAGAAGTCAAATCGTCTTCCAAGACGATAAACATCACGGCAAAGTGTTTGTTCTCCATTTCCATTAGCAACCTTAGCCTCAAAGAGTGAAATCTGATTCAGGCCAACATCTCGCCCCTTACCAACTTGTATGTACTCATGATGTGTAATATATCCTTGGCGTAGAGTTGAATTATACCCTATAGATGTTAAAAAGCACAATAAGTGAAAGTTTCCATTCATCGAATAGAGTGTTTCTACTCAACCTTGACGTACCTGCAAATATATCCTCGCTTAAGTTGATAGTCTTTGATGCTTTGCTTATGCCACCTCTAGTTATGTGGAAGATTCTGTCAAATATATCTGGATGACCATAATGAAATCGGACCCTGCATATTCAGGAACGTGGATTACTTAACACATGTAACAAAAAAATTTACTATGCAAGGAAACATACAAGATAAGGCTGTTGATGAAAACATTGATTTTTTTTTTTATTTTCTGTATTTTTTGTATAGGATATTTATCTGATTAACAAGGGTAAAGGTATATCGAAAACAAAACAATTCATAATAAAAACGCCGCTAATCAGAACAAAAAGACTTTCCTAAGTAAAGCAGATAAGAATTAAAATTGAAACTATAATTAATGAAACATAATGTGCATATTGAATACATTTTCAAAGATATTCTTAAATTCAATTCGATTTCATAACAAAGTAGACAAAGGAAACTGATAATAACTTGCATGCATAATCAAATTTGAAAGCAGTTAAGGAGAAACAAATTGGGACTTACTTTAAAGGATTTGCCAAAACTCGCTGTCCAATGGTCACAAAACTGGTCTCCTGGTTTGACATAAACCAAGCAAGTGATGAAACACTGCAAATAAGAAACATGATATAAGCATATATAATAAATAACATTTTTGATAATAAAAACATGTTAAATTGGTCATGAAGTAATTAATTCATATAAAGTTAAATACAAGATAAATACTGTAACAAGGCAAACCTTCCGGTAAATATATGCTCTCTTAAACCCAAGATAGTTGGTTTCCTTTGCCCTTTATGTGCGTGGAATTCTTCCAATACATTTCTCATTTTGAAAGCTTCTTCATAGTAATTATCCTATAAAGAGAGAATGAGCATTGAGTTATACAGAAAACGCTTCTTAGTTATTTTTTAAATTAAAGTCCAAGGAACAGTTACCTGATTCATGTCGATGGTCTGCAAAGCTTCTCCACGAGTAAATATAATGGCATGATTTTGGTTTTCAGGTTTCCCTTCACCAATTTCCGTCGGAGGACCAGGAAGCTTGATGCGATATATTTCCTATCAATACAACATAGAATCATTATGACAAACCCTTAAGCCAACTTGATCATACTCAACCTTATCTAAACAGATTCTATTTTAATTTTTTTTTTATAGATTTGTCCATACCTGATCATACTTCTCCCCTCCCTTGACAAGGACAGAATAATAGACTTTCTTTCCCCCTTTTGTGTCTTCTGTTTCGTCTATGTAAGCAACACGAAGGGCTGAGTGCCTGCATTGAAAGTTCCACTTTACTATCATCGATCCCAATTTAGTTTACAAACGACCTTATACAGTTGACTAAAACAGTTGTATGGACTTACGTGACCATTAGATTGAGAATATTATTGTAGCAGCTTCTGTCAAAAGTATTTTTAGACTTTTTTTGAGAACCATACAGTTGACAAGAAACAACATAGGTGAACTTTAAATCAGCCAAAGCTTTCGCTTGTTCAAGCCTCTTATCTCTTTCATTATAATCAAATGACCGGGGGCCTTCAGAAATACCTACATTAGACATGTTGTAGAGTTCTTTCGTAAATGAATGGTTTCCGCTAAATCTTGGGATTTGAATTTGAAAATCAGCACATCAAATAGTGAACTTACCACTATCGCCCGCGTTTTCTATGAGGTACTGAAGGAGTAACGCTTGCCAATAGTACATCATTCCTCTGACTACAAGAAAACAAATAGAAAAAGTCGGAAAATTAACATCTAAATTGGAATATCCGTGTGTGTGTGTGTGTGTGTGTGTATCTGTGTGTGTGTGCGTGGGCGTGTGTGACATTCACACTATGATCAAGACCTGTTCGAGACAGTGTCTGTCCTCTGTAAGATGCCCACTGACGAACATACTCCTCCCTATCTTCTTCAAGATTTTCAGTTTTTATGCGCTCATCAAAATTGGCCCATTCATCTGCATTTCATTAATGTATGGCAATAATATGAGTGGAAATGCATTAAAGAAAAAGAAATGACAACGAAGCATATAAAAGCAATACTCACCAGGATATATCTTTGTTAGGTAGAATAAAATTGAAATTCCATCTTCATTTTCCTTTTTGAGTTCATCATTGGAATATTGAACATTCTCTTTGTAATATGGTGTTAGAACACTGAAGCAGAAATCAGAGAAATTACACATCATGGAAATATAAGAAAATGAAAATAAAAAGATATAATAATGACTAACCTGAAGGACAACATATCCCGGACTTTAGGAGCCTTTGGCATATTCATAAACAAGGAGTTTGCAAAGAATGTAATACGGCGGCGGGCTTCAATATTTTGTGGCACATTTATAGCCGATTCTTTGACTGTTAAAAGCAAGTGAAGCCTAATAACCTACAGAAATAAAATGAAACGAAACGGAGAATAATAAGTAACAGCTTAATTGAAAAGAATAATGTAATATGTTTAGTTGAGTTTGGAAAGATAAGACCACCTTCTCCATCACTGATCTCTTCTGTGTAAAAGAAGTGTCGATGTTAACAAACCTCTGCTGTTTGTCTACATTATGCTGAGGTGTTTGCAGAATTCTGAAGAAAACAAGAACCAAGCCAATATCATAAACCATTATATATTATAGTTTTAAAAAAGAAAATCCATATACTAATATCTGTCGAAATCAATTCAAACGTACACATGGCCATCAACCATAACATCCTGTATGATAATTTCTACAATATCCTGTAACACATTGACTATCTGAGACTCCGGCTTGCTGTCTTCAGCTCGCTGCCAACAGAAAGGGTAAAAAAATTAGAAGACCTCAATAAGTCCATCATGAAGGAATTGAACTATATAGTAACAAAATAATGGCAAAAAGTTACCAATAAAGTTAAGAATTTCTCCAACTTCTCACTGAGTGAAGGCAAGCCACTCATCTTGAATTCTTTGACAAATACTTCGTCTTCTATGCATTCTTCAACTTTGGCGCATATGAGCTCTATGAAACTATATCATACAAGAAATAAACCAAAAATCATGAGGATTATATTAAGAAAAAAATCAAACGGGCAAACAGAGGCTATCAAGTAATTTTTTTCCGATACTTACTGCCTATCTTCTGCACTTAGCAGAAGGCTCAGTATGATGTCCTTGAGAGTCTCATAGCATTCGACAACTGCTGAGTACATATAACCATCGCTCTTAATCTTTTTAAACAATTCAGCATCGTCGTCCTTCTTATAATCTTTTGCCATGTCCACAGCTATCGGAATCTATCACATATTCAAAGCGGTTTAGGAAGAAAACAAAAGACACTGTAAATAAATTAATGTAAACCAGTGTTGTCAAACATCGGCCATAGTGGATTTCTTCACAACCACCATGACCAATTTCTGAATGATGGTGGAAACATGGTGTTTTATGGCGGATTTTTTCCTTTCAGCCATGGTCCGCTATCTGCAATCGACAACACTGATATAAACTATTGGCCTTACAGAGCAACTCAAATGACATACCTTGCTAGCAAGCAAGAATGGAGGCCACTGGATGACAGAAACATCAATTGAACTGTATGGAACGAGAAGCAAATCTCTATCCCTGGAAAGTTAGTAGTCAAGAGATTATACACTTGAAATTCAAAAATCTCAAGAAAGATATTTTAGCGAAGAAGCAGTTTGAATTTGAACCTGTTACTGATGAGGTCTTCCTCTCTCATAGAATTTATAAACTCATTCCAAACCTGAGAGAAGTATGCAATATTATCCCGTTCATATGCATCATCCTGCAAAAGAAACTCCATTAGTAAGGTTCCTCTTGAATAATTTCATCATGAATAAGTACAGCATGTCGAAACATGAAATGCCGTACCGATTCCTCTTGTATATTCTTTCTGTTTCTTCCAGTCCAAAAGCTTTCACTGAATGCTTTTGGTACAGATTGGAATCTGGACCGGAGCATTCCGAGTGTCCTTATCTAAGAGATGCAAAAATGTTTACGAAGATAATTAACAGAAAAGATAACATCAATATGAATTTAGTACTGTCATTATCAGAAAAAAAAGGTCAAATATTTTAAGAAGACTGCGATATTTTTGTTCTCAAGGATGTTACATAAGTTATTGCAATGCTACACATACCTCACCCAAATGGCTGAAAGCTCCAATAATCCCACCAAACAAAGTGGCATAAATGGCATACCATATTTGAGTATCCATAAAATAAACCTATATTAAAGAAGCATTTAAAAACGGAATGAATTAAGTCGAAAAAATGTTGAAAGCAATGAAAATAGATAAAGTTTGTCAATCAAAATTGCTGTTCCACAACTCACCAGGATAATTGGAGCCCATATTGATATGACAACACTTAAATTGTGCATATCTGTAACATTTACAGAATGTGAGTTGAAGATATAGCTATAAGTCTATAACAGAATATGTACACAGATTGCGAAAGAGTCATAAAGTGTTACCGTTCTCTGGAAAGACTTCATGCCACTGGTAGTTATCTATATGCATTGCCATGATTAACTTTGTTGGTTCAATGAGGGGTGCTATCTATTAAAAGGATAGTTTATTAGATCAGAGAAACAAATATAATGAATTACAATTTAAAATAAGTATTTTGTTAGAATCGGTGTATTGTAGCCGATCTATAAATGGTGGTTGTGTTTGTACTTCGAATCAAATTCATTACTAATACTGGACTGAGATATGTAACAAAAAATACAAAGCACGCAATTTACGGAGATAATACCTCCACATAGTAACTGAATGCTAGCTTACTAATCAGAAGCATGACCCAGAAGAGGGTGTACCTGCCAAAACAAAATGTATGTTATAGCGGAAATGATATAAAGAGAAGAAATTAATAATGGATGCATAATATATGCGTGCAACATTCAGAAGAATATAATCGGCACTAAAAGGAATTTGCTAAGAATTTATCTCTTACTTTACTAGTGAAAACATGCTCTCATGCATTCCCCGACCAACATACAACTTCGGCTGCAGTAAAAGTCAAAGTTAGATAAACGAAGCATCTGGATAAAGGTAAAATGGCCTAAAAACATAAACGCGTGTGTTTCTGACCTGAGCCCACCACATTAATAGGGTAACGATTCGCATATTTGAGCGCTCCAATGTTCTCCGGATAGGTGGAAGGAAAAACAGTAGTGCAGCCACTATATTTGGAATCATATAAATCGCAACAGCCCAATAATAAATTGACTGGGGCCCCCAGTCCCCAGCCCAATTGGTGACAAATTGTATTAGACCAGTTGGATTCTGCAGAGAACTGCTAAAACAGACTGGCAAAACAACAACCCAAATTGCTGCTACCACAAACTTCAGAAAATACCGAAGCAACTGAGTAAATTTCATGTTCCTCAATGCATTCCAGATAAGAATAATATCAATAGTTACTGCAATTAGACAATATATGAAAAAGTTAAAAAAAATCACAATAGAAGTTGCACTTTATACAACATAAAGAATAAAGATACCTAAAGGCACTTGATGCCACAAACTTCATTTCCGATTTTAGTGTTTTTTTTCCAAGTGTATGTTGCGGATATTTCATTTACCGATGTTTTCCTGCTAATCTTTCCACACATTGATATTTTTCCTGCTATTGTTTCCAACTACTGTCATGACCTAAGCCTTCAGGTTGAATCAAACACTTGATATGATACTATTATACTATCCTATTATTATCCAGCTCTCTTATCATATTCGTTCCTATTGACCCTGATCATCGAATGGGCCCTAAAGGATATTTTACCCTTCAGTAGATGCAGAAAAAAGCAAATATATATAGGAGTTTAGTACCTTGAAAGAAATTGAGAATAGCATATGTTATAAATATACTAGAAACATTTTTGAATACATCCTCATCAGTGAGCACTCCAACAAGTCCCAAGTTACTCCATGAAATTATAATCATTGCCTGTAAAAAATTATTGTCATAAATGAAAGAAAATTTGCATGGTAAAATTCCAAGTCTTAACCAAATGCAAGTGTTTTCAGGTAAAGGCAACATAAAAAGAAGGACTGCAAGTCCAAGTATTAAGGTTACCTGTAAAGCCAATATGAAAAAAATCCACATTCGATCAAAACTCCTATAAAGATGCAAATACGTACGAACTTCAACAAAATTGGTTTTAGGCTTCTTCTTCCCAGGTACAGTGGTGGTACGGCCACGGCCCTGCCACATGAATTTATACTTCAATAAAGGTCTCTAAAAAAGTAATGTAGGTTCCAATTGAAACAAGTTTATACAAACTTATCCAAGAAATTAGAACAAGACCAATGCTTCCCAAAAATACCAAAAAGTTTAATCCAGTTTAATCACGCAACCATGTCAATTTATGTATTCACATCGCTTATCAGAAAATGCAATGAGAAAATAGATATAGACCTGATTGGCTGTCTGTGTCTCATCTTTATGCCTGAAAAAGTCTGAGTTGAGATTCATTGGCCAACCTAGCTTAAAACATTTGTCAGACCTGGAAAAAGGACAGATTTGAGCTTATTGGTATCCAGAAAACCTAAAAACAGTTTCTTGCAATGCTTTGAGTATTTTATTATATGATATGTAATTAAAATATCAGTAGAAGATTTACCAAAAATATTCATTAAGATCATCATAGTTTCTCCAGTTGGAATGACTCGCCTTGCCTTTGTTACTTCTTTTTGCTTCCTTTGTTACCAAACACAGAAAATTAGTTTAAGGAACGCGTTTGAAAACATGCATAAACGACTAATGAATCATTTATGTAGCATACATACCTTCATTAAAACATCATACAGTGGTGTAATAACTTCCCTCAAAAAATGTTCATCATCACGCGTTACTATCTGATATGCATCCCCACTCACTTGATAGGCATTGCTATATAAAATTCCAAAGACATCGTTGCACATCTTTGGGAGGAAGAAAAAAGAGTTATCATGATAGGCTCATAGGAACAACAGAAGAATGATGAATGGTGCAACATTAATAAAGTTTGAATTAGGGTTATGGAAAACTTACATGATGGAATATATAGCAAAGACATTCAGGCATAAAGCGGATATTTGAAGCTTCTCCCCATATTAGAAGATAAAGTGCAATGTAAATCAGTTCTAATTGTTGTCTGTCTTGACCATCTGAATACCTAGTGTTAAACAAATTGCATGTACCAAAATGAGTCAGAGCTATTATACAGAATGAAATTTAGGATACACGCATTCACTTCTATAACTCGTAAATCATTGTAGTACCTAATATTTGATTTACAACGCACATAATGACACCACGACTCATAATTTTTGAAAGTTGTGGCCATCAACTTCTCTATAGTTTCTTCACGGATCTGCAAAAAAACTCTTCTTTAGTGTTCAGTACAATGATTGATGAGAAGTATAATTAAAGAATTTAAGTTTAGCATTACCCTGGCTATCCAATATATTACGTTAAAAAGCATACATAAAAAAGCGGAAACTTTCTGAAGAAATAATGATTTACCTCATTAGATGCAGGGCTATTCCTTATGTCTATGTTGGCAAGCAATAATATAAGGTGCTCCCTTTGATTTGCCACATTTCCTTTCTTTTTATTCCAAAATTCACAATACATTAAATTAGATTATTCACTGGTTATACACATAAAAATTAAATATAAACAATATTTTTCATTGGCAAACTATACATAGAAGAGAAATATTCATTACCTGAAATCCAAAAATGGAGGCAATCCAATCAAGTATATCATTTACATTTTTAACCCTCTCCATAGGCATTGTAGAATCATCATTATCAGGTCTTGAATGAATGATAGGCATTGGAAGATTATCCACCTTACTTAAAGCAGCAATTGCAGCTTTGATCTATAATTTCATAGAAAAGAGAGGGAAAAAAAACACAAGTAAATTAGGAAGGTAATATCATTAGCAGTAGCAAAAATGAAAATCCATGTATGCGACATACAAACCTCGGGAAGCTCCATGATCACTGGTTTAACACCGACAGCATATAATGGAAGGATATTATAATGCTCATACTGTCCCCTCTTATTCTCAACATCTGCAGCATATCTTTTTGTCTGGCATAAAAATAACATTCTCAGTACATGTTCCCACCATTCTTATATAAAAAGTATCAGAAGATGGTAACATAATAAAATAAAAACACACCTTCTCCTCAATAGTTTGTGGAGTTAGCAAAGTCTTCAGTACTTCATACAACACAGTTGCAATCTGAACATTCCTAACCATTTCCTCCCTACAAAAGAAAATTCAGAAGATAAGATAAATGTAAAATGACACGATTCACACAACGTGCAAAAGCAAGTTTACGTAAGATCAATCAAGCCTTACGGTTTTTTAGTAAATTCACCATCCCGGATTCTCTTCTCGTAGAAATATTGGTAGTAATTCTGTAGCTCCTTGGCATCACTTCTTTTAGTATGTTTCTCTGTAAGCTCTCCTTCCTGCAACCATGAGACACTCATCATTACCAGCTTGGACACAAATAAGAAGTAATGTAAAATATTGAAGAATAGCGAGAAATCAAAACTAGTCAGTTTACCTTTTCAAGTTTGTGCAACAGGTAAGTCTTGAATTGACGAACACCACGTCCACTTGATGTTGGATCCATTGTATGAGCCTTCTCAAATGCATGAAAGCGGCCTAATTAAACAAAGAAAATATATTAATATATAATATACTCTTCTGCCAATAAGTTGACAGCATCTTTTACATGATGTATTAAGTAACTAGTTAGGCTTCCATTTTTGTTTTCTAAGTTCTACTTTTTAGATATTGAATGTGAACTTGTTGACTTTAAAACTGTCTTTGATGTCAAAGTAACAATTCAGTAACCAGAGTTGGTTTTCTCATTTTCATATGAACAATGGTTCTTAACAAGATCAGCAGCAACTTTATCTACTGAAAATTCAGATAAGTAAGTATAATCATGAGCATTGTTGTCAAAATCCCGACTTAAATCCTAAAATTCAGGATTTTGTGACTTTATTCACCTTCAACGACTCAAATCTATAGCAGAATCCCAAAACAGGCAAAATCCTAGTAAAATCGCACAAAATCGTGAAATTCATACAAAATCACAGGATTTTGTCCATTTTTTCTAGTCATTTATGTATAAGTATTTTGTGGACTTTAAACCGAGTCATTTATGACTATTTACATTTTATAACATATATTTAGCATTATTTTTATTTTGGTAGAATCCATCGATTCTGATTGCAATTTTACGATTTTCGCTTTTGCTTTTTCCTTTCGACCTGAAGCAAAATCCCGATTTTGACAACCTTGACCATGAGAAAAGTGAAAAATGTAAAAACTAACATAAATGTCATAACAGTGAGGTTTTTCTCCAAAACCTGTTATCTCCACAGCAACAAAAGCAATAAGTGTCCAAAAAAGTAGAATTGTCATGTTAGTGACAACTGACAAACAAAAACTTGCTTTCATGTTGCTCAACAACCAAATCCTATTAACTACTTAATGTATGAAGTCAGTGCTGGATGCATCTCTCAATTTGGATCAGCTTCTTTTGATCAACACCAACGACCATCGAAGAATTAACATAAGAACCTAAATTTTTCAACCACTATATCTTAACAGCTCTTCTAATCTTTTACCCCTCATAAAAGATTTCTTCTTTAATCCTTCTCCCTCTAAAAAATTATAATCTTGCAATAAAGAGTGATACAAATTTTAGATTTCAAGTGTTTCCAAATAGAATGTTACATCTCCCCCTTTCTTCCTCTCTCTCTTCTCTCCTTCTCAAACCCTAGCCGTCACCCTTTTCTTCTTCTTATTGTCAAAGGGGTGATTTAGGGTCAAATTTAGGGTCAATTTTGACCAAAAACCGAATTGTTTTTCCTTCTATCCTAATTGAATAAGTGATTTCAAATATTTTCTGTTTTCTTTCGTTTGTTTTTGTGATTTCGTCGTCCTTGAACGACTCTGTTTGTTTTGATTTCCCGTCTTTGTGCAGTGTGTTTTTGATTTCCCGTCTTAGTGCGGTGTTTATTTGATTCAGGTTGAAAGATTAACTTTGAGCAAGTGCAGATCCGATCAATGACTTTGGCGTCGTCGATGTTGCAGATCTGGAGACATGAGTATTCCGGAGACATGAATATAGTCATATTAGTCATATTTGTAGCCATAGGTACTTTGCCGTTTTATGCTATTAACATCTATGTTGTGAGTTTGTTCACAGATTCATCCTTTTTGTTTTTAGCGAATTTGGATTTGTATTGTATCGATGTACTCAATCAATTTGAATGAATGAATATCGTTTATTTTGGTAAATAAAAAAACAAAAAGTGTTTACTTCTTGGTCTATCTTAGATTTTTACAACTCTTATTTAAGATAATCAATCCCTCAATCCCTAACTACAATCAAATTTAATCTTTTCAAAAATAATAATAAATTACACACAAATTTCCGAGGAATCCATAGTGTATAACTCTCACACTCATAAACATAATTAAGCAAAATAACAAAAAAAAAAAGGGCAAAATCAATTCATTGAACACATTAATTTGCAACTCATAAATGTATGTAATATAATTAAACAAAAATGGCAAAAAGAACTCACAAAGATAAGCAACCCTTGGATTCTCCCCTTCAATCTCAATAGCTGCTCTAAGAATTGGAACAAGAACAGCAAGAGAAGAAGGAACAATCTCACTATCCATAATATTTTCTTCATTTGGTAACTCAACAGTCCTTGTAGGTGCCCTTATCATCCTCTTTGAAGGTTGTCTAGAGATTTCAAAAGGACCCTTTGTCCCACTGGTGCTAGCCATGTTTCTGCTACACCTCAAACAACTCCGAAAACACGATCACCAATGCAAGTTTAAAGTTTCTTCTTTTCTCAGTATTGTTCTTGGAACAAAAACCAAAACAGCATTTGTGTTTTGAGTAGTGATGAGTTAAGGAAACTAAAGTTGTCATCTTTTTGAAATAATAGGCCAAAAAGAATGATACTTTGATTGAGAAAGAGGTTTTGGAATTGCTCGAATAGCAAGGTAAAAAGAAAAACTATTGAATAAAGAAAAAGAAAGGAACAGAACTGAGATATTGATAATGTTTTGTTTTTGTGAGTGCTTTTTTTATCTTTTGGTAACAATAAACAAATGTTACAAAAACACTTACACATCACAACAATGCTTTTTCGTGTTTTTCATGAATACTTTTTTAAGAAAAGTTTGGTCTTTGGCATAGGAAAATGTACTGACGAATGAGTTTTGAATCCTTACATGCAAAGGAATGTGAGGTGGTTTGGTGCTTGGAGTTGCTATCAATCATTGTTGTTTGAAGGAACAAGAGTTTGAGGACAGCACGTGTAAAGTGAAAAAGGTGAATTAGATATGGAACACAGTCAGCATGTTGATTTCATTTTTTAGGACTAAGTTTCCTGAAATGAGAATTTTCGAAAAATGAAGAAACATGTGTGTGCAAATTAATCAGATTTTTTTTTGTTACTTGTACGTCCCTCTCATCTTATAAACATATTCTCGTCCGTCCTAAACGATAAGCAAAAATAAGTCAATATAAATTAATGTACACTCTCTTATCACTAATAATAACAAAAATCAACTTTTCGAATTTATTGAACATTATTTTTTTGAAAGGGAATTTATTGAACATTTGATCTATATATATACCAGATACATTGATTATTGAATATTTGTTTATAATAACGACCAAAGGGTGTATTTGGTACAATTTTTTGACAAATTTTTTTGATATATTATTATATCAACTTAATGCACTTTTGGTCGTTCAAATATTGCAATTGTGCAATTTTGACCTTCACTTTTTGTGTTATTTTGACCACTTATTATTATTTTTCGCCTTGTAATTTGATAGTCACCGTTAAGTTTTAATTTTTATCTTTAAATAAAAATCACAATAACTATAAAAATTTGATGCACGTCAATAAATGGTGTCTTCTCAACATAAATTTTAGAGAAAATTAATGGAGAAAAAATAAAGGATCATAATCGCTATACTAAAATAGGGATAAAAATTACAAAGTCATGATACTTTGATGTTCAAAACTGCAATAAAGTTATATTTCATAATTTATAGATAATCAAAATATTTTTTACCTAGAAAAATATGTGCCCGTCATAGGATTGTTAATTATGACATTATTTAATTATTTCTTAATCAAATATATATTTTTTAAAACAAAATTAGTATCTGTAAGTATCACAATAGGAAAGGGTAATCTCAACTAAGTTGATATCACAACCTCAAACAATAATATCTAACAGAAAATAGAAAAAAAGAAATGAGCACAAACATCAGAACATGCGTATAAAATGACGGTTTGGATTCTCTCTATTTAAAGTCATCTCAATATTATCTATTTATAGAGACCAAGACACTATAAATATGAAATATAATATAAAATAATTAATAACAATTAAGACATATTTAGTGATATGATCCACCGTCTCTTCCTTCATTTGTTTTGAGAAATGAAGTGGGATATTTACTATATGGGTTTGTCGAACATGTAGAATATTGCACATGTTAAAGTAACTAAAAATAGTATCTTTTCATTGAAAATCAACAATTATTGATTAAAAGTTACATATTTAATATAAAAAACACAAGTTTCAAGTCAAAGTTCCTACTTTAAACTTTTTAACATGTGCAAATTTGCACATGATAGCAAAGACCCTTACTATATAAACATATCACAAGTATATAACATACGACTATTTAAATTTAAAGTTAGGGAGACCAAATCTGTCATGGACACAACATTATTGGAGAAAATGTGATCAGAAGCAGAGAATCTTCTTTTTGTACCTAATATATTTTAATGAAATTAAATACCCTAAACATTCCTTAATGCTTCATACCTATAATGTAATTTAAAAATAAATGTCAAGAATAAACTCATCCCTAGTAAAGTTAGGAACCAGGTCCCACTAAGTGAAACAACTGCTGCTCAAAAAAAAAAAACAAGTGAAACAACTGTTAAGAGGCCAGCTTGTTGTCACAAGCATTACCTTTTCTTAAAATTTGAGACAATAATTTTAGTTTAAAATTTCAAAATTAACCTGTGCATTTCATATACTTTTTATTAAAGAATTAAATCAAACTTTCATTGGTCACCAAAAAAATAAAAATAATAATCAAACTTTCATTTGGTGATTTTTAAAGGTAACTGTCATTGTACAATTTTTTATTTTTTTATTTTTTTACAAAATGTAATAATAAAACAAAATATAAGAATAGCATCATCATCCTTGAGCTTTAGATAGTTCCTTCAAAGCATTAGCAATTTTTTCCACACTTGTTTCAGTAATACATGCAACAAGAGGACTCTTATCAGGTACAACATCATCTCTTTGGTAGCTTCCTGGACCTCTATGTTTTTCTTCTGAACCTTTAGCCACAACACCTTTCATGATTATTGTCTTGTGTGTTCCAGAAATCAATTCCTCATAATCAGTGTCCCCAGTTTGTCCAAGAATCACATACATGTTTGCAACGTTCAGTCGCCAACGCACAAACAGATACCTAGAAGAAAACAGTGATCAGTAAACTATTGAACACTAAGTATTGTTTGCAATCAATTATAAAACTGTTGCTATCAATCGCGTATTGCAGAAAGTAGAAGGCTGTTCGAATTCTGCTACATTGCAGTGCTATAGGCTATAGCGCTGCTATTTGACAACATTTTGTACTGAATAACATATCGCTGGAGAATAGCGATTTGTTCAAAATCTGCTTTGCTATAGCGATAAATCTTTGTTATAGCCACTAGTGGACACCACTGTATAAAACCATACCAAGCTAAAATTGCACAAACACTGAAGTAGCCAATTCCATCAGATTAAAGAGGGGAAACTGTAGGGTTGAACCTTAAAACTAGCTACTCATCTAGTTTGGTTTTAACCAATGTAACATCGAAACTTCAGATTGAAGATGTGTCTGGTGTCTGACACCGATACAATACTGGTACACTTGGTTAGCATTAGAGCCTTCATTTTGAGAAAGTCTTGTACTATGAGTTCAAAAAAGAATTTCCTTTTGTTACTTGATTATGATCAATAGTTACCTGAGTGCTTGTGCTCTAGATGCGAGGAGTGGAATGACCTGCATATATGTTGACCTTCTGCAGTACATAGGATGACATCGTAGGCCTCGCATTCGAAGCTTCTGCCTCAAGTCATCAACTCTCTTTGCCTGAAAATAACAATTACAAGGATCATTTCAATCAATAACATAAAATGTCAAAATAAGAGTAAATAGACATTTTAGTCCTTGAAATTGTAAAGGTTGGTCGATTTTGTTCCTCAAATTTGCAAGGTTACAAATTTGTCTCTAAAGTTGAAAAATACCAATCAATTTAGTCCTTTTCTCAAATTATGCTGTATAAATTTAAAGGTTCTATGCTCGTCTTGATGCATCAAAAGACTATTTAACTCAATGTGTACATTTTTTAATTGACGTTTACTAAACAAGTATGTTGATGGAGGGACGAAATTGATTGCTATTTCGAAATTTGAGGGATTGAATTGACCGACCCTTACAATTTGAAAGACTAAAATATCTATATACTCATCAAAATACTGAAATAAATTTCATCATGTACCTTACTAAGATCCTTTATTTTGTATGAGATGCAATGTGCATTACTTGATTTCAAATCTTCTTCAATAGAGCTAGAAGATTTTTCTCTACCTTCAAGAGTATTCGTAAGATGCCAAATGGTTTTCTTTAGACCTTCACATCCCCAACGATAGTCAATATGCGCCTCATAATCTGGATCAGGAACAAGCTTTCCATCTTCGGTATAAGTACCGGGATAGTAAAGTTCACTCCCGCTACTGCAAATCAGAGCATCAAAATCATTTACTTGAATTTTTCCAGATTTAAGGAATTCTATTGTTTGTAGTATTGGCATAGCCGTGGATAAAGCGAATCCCGAAACTCTTGCGGTTTGAGGGTCTAGTTGAACAGCTTTAATGATTCTTTGAATTATTTGGATCATATTCTTGTCAGGAGCTCCATTATCATCGTACAAATCGACCGCTATAACAATCAACCTCCGCCGTCTCCTCAATAGAGGATATTTTCCAGGTGCATTCTCAGCAATGTCATTCAAACCACCAGAGTCTGACTTCTTCATCTTGCTTAGTACCCTCTTAACCTGATCTTGCATATCAGCCCCGCCAGTAGCTCCGGCCAAGTCACCATCAATAGAGAGCCTAAGAGACATGTCCTGCACGTCTTTAAGCGAATCATTGAACGACTGGTCGACAGTTATATCGTCTCCTGGAGTAGTAGTTTGCCATTGTGGATGCCTCATCCTGCAAGCCGCGACTCGAGTCAAATAAGTTCGACAGTGTTCAGGCCACGAGAATAGGTGTATATTCTTCCAGCCATTTTTTCTGCAGTCATGCCACAGGTTTTTCTCTGACAACAACTTGAGCAATGCATTAGTAATTGCTTGCTGATCATGAGGGTCGACAAGCAAACCGTTATTGAGAGCCTAACAAATTAAAAAGAGACATAATGAGCTACAAGGTTCATTATATATCCATAGAATCATGTGCATAACGTAACAGGTAAATTAAAATTTGAGTCTACATCATGGTTATTGAATTGAGATTCATACCATGAATCAGGAGAACTTTTTTCCAAATTGTGAATAGAATCTTGTGAATTGTACAAGGTATTACTAATAAAAATATGATATTTTCAAGTAAAAGTAAAAACAAGTGACATAGCTAAATTATAAACTAATATACCGTAAATGAACATCAAAATAAGTTAAAATTAATGTTATAAATCAAATGAGAAAAGAAAATTGGCTGAGTATAAAAAGTTGACAAAAAAAAGGTGGCCGACTACACTAAGTTTAGATGATGATTCATTTGAAAAACTCGGGGTTCAATATGAGATTCATATCCAAAATAGATACACATTAGGGATATTATTCATATCGATTGGGTTCAATTTTGTATTGAACCGAGATACGAATCATGCAAGGTAAGATACTTATAACCATGATTGATTTTACTACATGGAGGAAGGTCTTTGCATGAACCATGTAACTAATATAACGGTAAATTCATCGTTTACCTGATGAATGTCGACAGGTCCACCATTTTTAGTGGCCACCATTGGAAGGCCGTGTGCTGCAGCCTGCACGAGCATGAACAAATTCAGACTATAAAAAGAATTCACTTTAAACATCGAAATGAGATCAATATAACACGAGTAGCTAATTAGTTAATACCTACCTCAATTAAAGTAAGACCAAAAGGCTCAACTAGTGCAGGATTTATGAAAACACCCTGAAAGAAATTTCAAATTATTAGCTGTTCTTAGTATAGTTGGAGTGTAAAAAGGTAATAAACTTCAAGGATTTAAAGGATATGCACCATCAGTGTAAACTTCTTTTACATTGACATCCAATGAAAATTTATTGTTTTGCCATGTCACACCATTCTGGTAACTACATTTTGTAAATGATGATGTAACATGGAAAACAAAGGGCTCTAATAAATGTCAGTGTAAACAATATACCTTTGTTTTTGCCGAATATCGGTATATGTCTGGAACATCCGACTGCTTGTGATGTTTAGGGTATGCAACTTGTCCATAGAGGTCATACTTATCAATCAACTTCAACACTGTTACAAGAACACTAGCATTTCCTGAAGACATCTCATCTACGTCGTCCCTATTTCCCATTATGAGCATCTGTTCGAAAATATATTAGTCCTTCTTGTACAAATTAAAGAATAGTTTCCACTGAGAGGGAAAGTTGAATCAAGTAAACTTACAAGGTTAGCAAGTTCTCTTAAAGGTCGACTTTCACCGAATGCTTTTAAAAGAGTGGTTAAGTTCTTCTTTGGATCTGGCCTTGATAAGGCCAAGATCACAGGTTTGTGAGGATTTGTAAAGAAGCGCATCACCTGCACAGAGTTTTTCAATTTAGACATATCGTGGAATATATGTAGACATATTAGAGCTCGTTTACTTCTGGTGTTTCTTGTTTCTATTTCCACTGATAATATAAACATTAGAGAAGATTTTGTGAGGAAGTTTTTGCAAAAGCATTTTAAAAAGGAAAGTGCATAATGCATAACCAATGTCATTGAAAATGTTGTCAGAAAGTAAAAGGTTCTTAGTTACTTACTTCTGACCAAATTGGAGGCACTGCTTTCGGTGAAGACCCTTCGACACCACCACCAGTAAGCTGAGCAAGCTCTCCATCAACATCAGGACAATCTTCTTGTATCACAACATTGCTAAAGTCCATACCAGGTGGGATAACCTGTGAGGAGTGTACTTCATTGAGTCATTCAACAAAAGTGGAATATTTACGCGATGAAATAAAGATACAAAAAGAAAACAACATACTCACTCACTAGCACGCAAATAGGCTAGTGTCTGCTTTTCGCAATAAAAATAATGGATGTTACAAATTTAGTTATTTGATTGTATAAAAAAGATACAGTTGTAAATAAAATCGTTTAAATGAAGGGTGAAATTGGAAGAGCGAAAAAAGGCACACCAAAACTTTGAAGGAATATTATAACTTCAATTTGAACATTCAATCTCGTGTAAATTTTAAGGCAACATCAGTTAACATATTACCGCCATCCTTGGCATGTATCGACCATGACAATTGACACCACGTCTGGCCCGAGCACGCAATACTTTCTCAAGCTTGACATCAAATCCATCATAAAGTCCCCACTGCTCCTCAATTTCTTGTTTTGTACTAGTAATAACAAGTTCTGCAGCATCAAGAGAAAGTTCTTCTGCTTCTATCCTCCTCATCATCTTATACATTGAATTGATATCCTCCTTTGATTGGCGTCCTTGCTTAAGAAGTTGTTCGAGCTTGTTTCTTCCAAGCGAATGACCGGTCAGCACCATCGGTACATTTAAAGCGCCTGAAAGAATAGCAGCACTATCTCCAGCATCAGCGTAATGTCCGTGAATCACATACGGCCAAACAGGTTGACCTCCACCGACTTGTTCACCCAATGCTTTTGACATATTGAGAATATGTGTTAATGCTCCATCAACAAACTCTTGAACATATGGCCAAAGAAGTTCCTTTGGCAGGTATTTATCCCGCGGACCGAATGGTATTCTTATGATATATGCACCACTGCTTTCCCCGAGGTTGTCATCATCGTCTGCACCTGCGGTTAGCATTTCTGTAGGTTCCCCGTAGCTCCAATCAACTTCTGGTGACGAGATTTGGCGTGTAAATAGATCAACTCTATATACGCCTGGCATTTTCGCAAGCGCACGAGCAAGTTCTACCACATATTTGATCTGATATTACATTACTTCAAACATTAAATGGCATTTTATTCGGAGGAGAAACATAAATTCAAATGTAAATTTGTAATTTATACACGTAGGAATGTCAAATACCTGCCCACCGGTGTCAGAATCTCGACCAAGCTCCATGTTTTCTCCCCTAACCAATCCATGCAAACTGTTGAATAAAAGGGGAGGGTTATAGCATTAGCAACTATTAAACTTTCACACATTTCTAGAGTTCATTTCCAGATGTAACTTCACATCATTAGTGATAAAAAAAATGAAACTATATTCTAAAACATAAATGATTAAAATTCCATATAAATCATGTGGTTTCTTGATTGTACATACTTTACAATGTTTTTTCATTTTATTTTATTTTATTGTATTCATTAATAACATTGATCTTCAAACAAATCCAAACTACAAAAAGAATATTTCACCATGGACAAAATTCCATCATTGTTGGTTTATTATGCATGCTGGTGATACTTCAAAACTGACTCCTATTTAAGCAGTAAAATGCATCTGAAGCAGAGCTAAGCTATTCTTCAACCATGACAAATGAGTAATCCTTGTCATAAAGATTATTTTTGTTTCCCAAAAATAAAATGATTTCAATCATTTCATATGGAGTGAAGACTCAGTTTAATCAATCACAATTTTCTTGCGGTTCAATTTAGTATTGACAAAAGAATACCAAACTAGTCTTGGACATTTTCAAATTGTAAGAGACCAAATTGAGTCTTTACTCTTTCATAGCTTATAAAACAATATACAACTTCAATCGAAAGCATCACTTACAAGTTACAAATAACTCACACCTCATGTCACATGGTTAGAGACTAAACATGATACCAGACTTAAGGGCTGCATAGTCTTTACTCTGACATTAAATGAACCCTCCGTTAATGGACAATGAGATTGATCCATCGAATTAGTTAGTTTTTCGGCCAGATATCAAGTTAAAAAAAATATAAAAACACTACACAGCCTATGGCCTAAACCTAAGCAATTTGTGTACACAATATTTTAGCAAAAGAAGTCAATTAAACACTTTTGGAGGAGTGAATGTGATTACCTTATGAGGACAATATAAAGCTTCTTTTCATTTTTATCATCAGACCATACTTCTAAGTTAGAAGTTTGACGCTGGAATCTTTGTCTTGGAGTCTCACTTTGTACCATGTCCACAACATTGTCACCTTTTTCTCCTTCTGACAAGTCTTCTGACATGTCTTCTGTAGCATCTCTGCGTCCTTGTTCTCTCTCCCATCTTCTGTTTGCCAATCTCTGTACTTCCTCCCATTCCAACTACACACCAAATTAAACAAATATTGTCCTTAGTCAATGATGGTTCCCCCAAATTTGTAGGAGTTTGATTAGATGTGTTTTTTCATCAAATCAATAATATCTTATTTTTATATTAATTTAGTTTTGAATTGATTTAAATTTTAAATTAATTTTGTATGCACGTAGTTGTACTCAACCAAACTACTAAATTATCTTTTACGTGTAAATACGTTTAATGTTAACTTTTCATATTACAATACAGGTCAACAATATTAAAACGGCAAATTCTACGGTACACCCAACATATTTGAGTGTACCAGTACACCAAACCCTTAAATTTATAGTTAAATGAGTTGTTTTTTGAAGAAAAATATTATTTTTTATCATTTATAATTATAATGATTAAATCTTATTCACCAAAAACGTCAACGAAATAAAATTGAATTTTTTTGAATTTTTATCGCTCATGATAGAGAACTTTGATTATTTTATACGATAATATGTAAAAAATTTACTATGATTCTTATAAAAAATGAATGATGTGTTTTTCTTATGAAATGATATTTTCTAAAATATAAATGTCGTCAAATAAGTATTTATTTCGTAAAATTGATCATTAATTTATAAATTTAAAAAATAAGAGTACCGATACACTTCAATTTACGGGTGCATCGTAGAAGTTCCCAACATTTTAATATAGAAAGTTGTGGTATATAAATTTTTTTCATTGAAAATATGGGGTGGGGGGGCCCACCCCTGTTCATCACAGTAGTAGTTGATATTCGTCTTTTTTAGCGATGATCTAATTGATGTTAGTATCTCCATTGTGCATCTAAAATGAGACTGAATATATTGATTGTGCTATACTGCGTTGTCTCTGGTGGCATGATCGGTGACTAGGGGGAAAGAAAAATAGAAAAAATGTTAAAATCAATATGGTCCTGTCTAATTTTTACAATTGTGTCTGATTTATGACATGGAAATTTATCATCTCAACAAATGAGTTTAAAGATCAATCAAGGATTCAAGTTACATCCTCAAGGGTTTTTAGTTGATAGATTTAAGATTACAAGCATTAGTTTGCGGCGCAAGAAACACATGATTGTTGATAAACGAAATAAGAATGTACAAAAAGAACGCACAAACGTAAAAATGCAGAAATCAAAAGAAAACGTATAAGAAAATGTTGTTGTTGTTCTTCTTATTATTATTACATGTACAAATAAGTTACGTCGTTTAAATCAACAATCACAACCAGTAAAATGTATTATCATATGAGGGCAGGTGTAGCAGGCAAGTTTTTGGAATGAGAATGAACTCATGGATTATATTATTTATAGATTAAACAATAAACTAACTCCTAAAATAAACTAACTCCTAAAGTGCATGGATATTAATTGTCTTCTACTACCTAAAAAACGTCTACAAGTTTTTTCTAGTATTACAGATGGTTGGAGTTCTCTCAAGTGTAACGGCTTCTTCAAACTTCTTCTGCACACTTTTGATATGACAAATTATTTTGTAAAGTTATGCGATTTGAATCCTCATATGGAATTAAGAATATTTCTTTTTGTAGTTGACTTTGCTTTGAATGTTGAATTTCAAGGAAAGTTTTAAATGTCCTTTTAATTCTAAAATTAATTAAAGTTACCATTTCTATATTAGGTACGTTTCTTTAAAGACATGATCAGTTGACTCAAAATGTTTAGTCAAAACTTGCACATTACGGTAAATAAATGACAATTACTCGTGTACATTATGATGATCATTATTGTTTGCATGTTTAAATAATTTTGTGATGGACAAAAGATATATAGGAATTATGGATGGGAATAGACCAGGCCGGCCTAGCCTACGACAGGTCAGGTCAGGCTTTTTTATTACATAGAGAAGATCTAGGCTTTTATTAAGCCTATTTAGCTTAAAAGGTCGGGCCACAAGCCTCTCAAAAAGCCTTTTAAGCTTATTAGACCGACCTATTTAAGTAATATGAATAATATTATTTATTATTATATTATATTTTGTAATTTGAATTAAAATATAAATTTATAAACTTTTTCAATAATTTAAGCTTTATTAGTATACATTAATTTTTTGCATATATAAATGTATTATTATAAACTATAATAGAAATATGATACAATATATAGTCGATTTCCCTAAAACCTCGTGTTGATTATCAAAAGAGAGCTTAATTTAATTAAACTATTAGTTCGCTAATCCAATTAAACTTAGATCACATTGCTTATTTAAAGTTGTTCATAAGATATAGGCTTTTAAACAGGCTAGCATGTCGTATCAGGCTTTTATAAGGCCAGACTCAAACCTAAAAATTAGGCCTATGACAGGCCGCAGGCCAGACTTAGGCTTTAAAAAAATATGACAGGCCAGGCTTAAGCCTTGAAAAGTCTAGCTCAGCCTAACCTATTTCTATCCTTAATAGGAATGCAATTCCTTTCCTTTTGTCCCTTAAGCTTAAAGTTTCTTTAAGTAAAACTTACACCATCACCGTGAGATCGTGCAAGGTTCAAAAGTGTTTAATATCTTCAAACAAGAACAATGACCAAAGATATGTGCTTACTTTCATTTTTGTTTCCACAGTTAATGTCAACATAATTTGGTTTAGTTTAAGTTGAAATTCTAACATTAAAAGCCCAATAAAGCCCCTACTCTAGAGTTGGACCGCCAAAGCTAACATCGGGCCATGAAATAGAGGAAAAGAACCTGTAGATTATGATTATTGCTCTTCCCCCAGCACAAAACGCTTGCACCCTGCAGCCATGTCCAAAATGCCCATGCGCTAGTTAAGCCGCACAAGTGATAATCGTTGCGCCACTTAACTAACGCTGTGTGAGTTAACTTGCACTGCGCTAGTTAAGTGGCGCTACGTGCTGTCTTAAAGAAGACAGAACACTTAATTTCCTCATTTCTCATCTAAAATCTCTCTCAAATCACCAAAACCCAAAATACCTTCGAGTTCAAATCAAACAACACTCCAATAACAAGTAAGTCTTCATAATCAATTACCATTAAACTTTTATGTTTATATGTTAAATTTTTTCTCTTAATTTAGAATTTTTTTAGATATAGGTTTTGTTTAAATTTTGATTTTTTTGGCAAGAAATCATACAATGTGTACATGATAATGATTTGTGTTGCTTAAATGTTTAGATGTTTGCATGTTTATGTTGTAGTTTTTTTTTAGATTTAAGGTTTGTTTAAATTTTGAATTTGCTTGCAAGAAATGATACAATGTTACATGTAAATGACTTATGTTGCTTAATTGTGGTTAGATGTTTGTATGTTAATGTTGTAATTTTGAGTTTTACGGTTTATGTATAATTTGAACTTCAAGTGTTTGATGAAATATTTGAATGAGTTTTTCATTGATTGTTCTTAATTTCTTACTGTGTAGATTTGAAGCAATGACGGGGTGGATTGACGTTCATGCACAATTAACGACGGAGAACCTCAGAGGTTGAACGTTCGGTGCCTTGGTGTAACGTTAAGAGGTCTCAAGGATCAACTTAATGAATTCAACCAAGGAGTCGACCTCAGAGACACAAGGAGGGTGAAATACGTTCAGTATAAACGTCCAACGCTCGACGAGGGAAAAATATCGTTCACTTGGGTGGAACCAACGACGAAAACGTGAAGAGCATGTTTTGGGAGCACAACATGTTCTAGTGGATAGATATGCGAGTAACGTTGCTGAGATCAACAGAAGATATAATCAACAGTCTGATTCCGCCAGAAGATTGTGATTAGGTAGGGAATGCACCTCCCAACTACAACAATTATCTTACTCTGGATGAGGTAATTCAAACTTGTTAAACGACAGTTCCCAAGCATTCGCCTGGAAGTGTTATTATTTCATTTAAAAGATTAAATTCATGTTAGTTTGGTTTAGATGAAGGTATTGAAGTGTCAAGGACTGGACCTCATTCTTTTGGCACTTGAATACCATCATCTAAACCAAGCTAACAAGAATTTAATCTTTTGAATGAAACAATAGAACTTCCGGATGAATGCTTGAGAGTTGTTGTTTAGCAAGTTTGAATTTACCCCATTCAGTGGTAAGATAATTGTTGTAGTTGGAAGGAACGTTCACGAATGTAATGTAATGTAATGACTCGTCTATATAATGTAATGTAACTTTTATTTGAATTTATTCAATACGCAACTTTATTCGAATTCACGTTGAGTTTAATTAGGCATTTTTTCGATTTTTTGTAATACGTAACTTTATTTGAATTTATTCAATACGCAATTTTTATTCGAATTCACGCTGAAGTTATTTTAATTCATTTATTTACTTTATTCAATACGCTGTAACATAGGTTATATCTACCTTAAATATAGTCAAAAAACGTGAAAAAACTTAACAAAAATGTGCAAAACCGTGTGTTCTTCAGCTCTGACCACCAGCTAAGGTGCGTGAGTTAACTCGCACACATGTCAGTGGTGCGTGACTTAACTCACGCAGGGCCATTAATGTCTTTTCAGCTGGGTGCGAGCGTTTTGTACAGGGCGAAGAGCAGTAATCGTAGACTATCAGGACCATTTGATTATCATTAAAAGATCACCCATATTACACATCAAGTAAGACAAACCCGCCTAACAACGCCTTGTTAAGGCGACAACTAACCACATATATAAAGAGTCCTCCATCGTAAAATAAATAAATAAAATACACTCATTAAAAAAAAAAACCTCAAACAACCCCCTTGAGCTCTCTCAAACTTGTGTTATTCAGTGATACATCATCTCACTCCGGTAAAGTACACCCATATTCTTCCACGTAGCACCTACTCTAACCTTTGTCATCAAATCAAATCGTAGACGGATCATAATTTTTGAATTTGCATAATAATTATGCGTCTGAGATGGTCAACACAATACCTTCATAGATAGGATTTGTGCGTGTTAATGAAAATACTTGCATATTAGCATGCCTAATTTACACTGTTAGGTGTCTTGAGACTAATAAGAAGACCAAGTCAATCTACTATATATAGATAAAAATGCTTTAAAATATTAATTAAATTTAAATAAGATATTTTAGATTAATAAAAGGGCAAAAAGTATAAGATAAATTTAAGAATTACAAGGATCGATAGATTTGAACCCAAAGTTCTACTCTTATTCACCTTAAATGATAAAATTCTTACTAGACTAATTGATCAAAATAAACTAGGTATTAACATGTGCAAAAAAACAAATTGTTATTGACTATTTATTTTTGAGTCTTGCGAACAATGCGCTAAGAGCATTGTATAATATATGTTATAATATATGTAAGTTCTGACGTTTGAACTCTAAAAGAATTATTTAAGTGTTTCTTCTCTCGCCTCTTTCCTACCCTTTTCCGTTTTGTGCTGTGTGCACGGTAAAAAATAATTATATGTGTTTGTAATCAAATCGCTCCCTCTCTAAATAGAGGCCATGAGCAATTGTTAGAATCAATGTTAAACAGTACCTTCATTAAACAATCAAAATAAGTAACTTTTTATAAAAAGTTATGTAATTATTAGTTAATTAAAAGTTAAAACTTATATTTTCAAGACAAATTTTCTATTTATAGTTTCCTTAAACATTTTTATGAGCACACTAGTTAGCAAGATCCATAGTTTATTAGTGGAGAATCTAGGAGTGAATATTATAGATATTTACACTATCCATTTACCCTCGTAACCATAACACTTTTTACCTAATTTCTTTGTACAAGACCAAGCAAGCCTACAGCGCCACAGGGGTCTAATTCCCTTTTTAGTCCATTTCATTCTTATTATTGCCAAACCTCTCCAATGGTCCTCCAACCTAAAACTCTAGAAAGCTGCCATTGAGATTGCTACTCTCTAGTCCTTAAATATCACGCCGTCAGCTATCTCCATCAACGGTTGTAAACACTCAGCTGAAAATTTCCTTGCAAACAAAAACGGATCACGCCGTCTCCAACTCCAACCACCTTTACTGTCACCGTTGTCATCACCATATCTAGGCCTATCTCTTCTCAAAGACCAAATTAGTTCAGGACAAACTTCATCTGCGACGTAAGTTCGAGGATGTCCATCGTCTCTCCCTTTCCAATCCACGTGTGTGAGTGTAGCATGCACACAACCCTTCGGGTCCCACATGTTAATAAGGGTAGAAAAGTAATTCTCTTCCGGATAACACGTATCCAAACGTATGCATGGTTTGTTGAATTTCGACCAAATCTTTCTATCGCTGACAACTAGTCTTGCATGCTTACGTGTCAGCGCCCAAAATTGTGATCCAATGCGGAGGTCCTCAAGTTTTACAGTCGGGAGCATTGCGTGTTCTCCACGCGCCGCCCATCGGTCGTAAGAACTAGGTTCGTTGTTGAGGATTTCGATGAAGCTTTTGCTTGAGTTGATGAGAATGTTGTAAGTGAAATTGAAGGAGTGAAGAGGGATGCAAGAAGAGGATAGAAGGATGAAAATGTAATTTGAACGATCGTCAATGAGAGCACGTGCGAGTAATCGACGCGCCGCTGAGGTGAGAGTGGGGGAGAATCTAGCTGTTGGTTTTGAAGGAATGAGACGGTTTGAGAAAACACCAGAAAAAGGAGGGTCGTAAGAGAATGTTGGGTCAGCATGAATGTAGATATTGTACAAATTTTTTGGGATTTGGTTGAAGTAAGATTCCCATAATGAAGCAAATGGAAGAGGAGTTGTTGTTAAGAACATGAATGCTATTTTTCTTGGCCATGTTGCTTTTCGCTTTGTATGGTTGGCTACAATGAACAACGTTTCCTCTTCTTTGTATTCGTCTATTGTTGTTGGTTTGATTGATTTGTTGTGTTGAGTATTTATACTTAAGAAAGTGGTTGTGAGGTTTGGGTTTGATTTTTTATCAGGGATGTGAATGGTGGAGGAGGAAGTGGTTGTTATACTTGTGATTGTGATTGTAGTTGTGGTGGTGAAAAAAATGGCTAGGGGTAAGCATAGAAGTATAGCACATAAAAGAGAAAGTGGGTTTGGTGATAGCATCATTGGAGATGAGATCTTTTTAGAAGGGAGGTAGGGATTATGCAAAGAAACTACGTAATGCTATAAATTGATGTTGAGGGCAGATAAAGATAATGATATTATTAGCCAAATTATTTTGTGATATCTAGCCATTACATTATGTGGTTTCGGGTTTGCATGCTTGATTTTTGCTTGATATTTGTACAACTAATCGTAACAATGACAACTTTTTCATTCATATCTATACTATATTTTATTGGGTCATATTAACTTGTACCCTAAGGACACATGTTAAAGAATCCAGAAAAAATAATTTTGCATTGGAAATCATAATATTTTAGCTTTTAAGAACTTAAATGCACGATTTTTTATACATATATTTCTATAATGAGTTTCTTAACATGTGTCCTTAAAGACACAAGTTAACATTCGCCTATTTTATTTTATCTCTTTATTACTTTACTTTAGTTTCAACAAAATAGTTGTTCAAATAATATAATTCTTATTTCTCATTAACTTAAACAACAAACAGTGAAGTTGAAGCTGAATGTTTAAGCACGTGTATATATTCTGCGTTAAGCCAATTGGACTGTTTAGACACGTGGCACCGAAGGTAATTTGTCAGTCTGCATGCCCCTGACAGGATAACACGTCACTTTGGAAGTCAAACCAAAACAATTTTTTTTATGAGACAAGCCAAAACAAATTCTTTTTCACGTTGTTTTTGTCTCACTAAATTTCCACCATGTCTTAACGTTGCATGTTAAAAATCGTAACTTTGATCAAATCGATGGAGCTTAATTTTAGGGTGTGGTTGAATTGATTCAACCATAGTTTAATAGACAATTAATAAATAAAAATGTATAAAAAATAGTATAAAAAATGATGGTTGAAACAGCAGCAGTTGAATTTGTCAACGTCCTATTCAACTCTAGTCAATCTAATTCAACCTTCAACCCAACTGTAAACTTACTGATTTTCTGTTCGATTCCAGCTCTATTAGTCAGTCCAATCCAATTTTTAAAATATTGATTAGAGCTAAAGCTTTGTAAACAAAAAAAATCAATTGAAAAATGGTGTGACTATTATAGATGTTGCAATTTAATCATTTGAAATATCGCATTTATTTAACATTGATCGACATAAAAACACCAATTCTTGTTTGAAAAATTGAAGGAAATATAATAAGGAAATAAAAACCAAATCATGTATCATCATGTTCGTAGTAAATTTGGAGTAATAGTCACTTTGGTCCCTGAAATTATAATGATTAGTCAAAATAGTCTTTCAATGTATCAAAACTTCAAAGTAGTCTCTGATTGTGCATTTTGTTAGTCAAAATAGTCCTTAATATTAAAATGAGTAATCATTACATATTCAGGGACTAAAGTGACTATTACCCCTAGTAAATTTTGAACTTTAGTTACATCTATCGACAACACATTATGAAGTGTTTTCCATGGAAAGTGACCAAAAGTGTACCACAATTTTGAGTCAGGAGTGGATTGCTCTCGCGCTCATCCGAACCTCCCAACATGTTTTTGTACTTCTGGAATTTGTCTCAGCTAATTTTAGCCTACATCAACAAAGTTTTATACAGTTTTAAACGTCTTTAATTTTGATAAGTGTCAATAACATATCAAATAGTCCTAGCTAATGTCTTATGATATAAAATTTCAATCCATCTAATATTTTGTAAAATTTATATTACACCGGTAAACTTTGGTCCTTCATCACACTGGTTACATATCAAAGCAATCCACGAGCGAGTGCTACTATGAAAGGGTATACGAATATGTATTTTTTTTTTTTTTGTAAATATGAATAAGTATATTAAACCATTCAAAATTAAAAAAGTAAATATATTAAAGTTTGAAAGGTTATTGAATTTACATATTTACGAAACATATTTTTTTTTAAAAATGCTAACTAGTATTGGACACTCTTAAAGAACTTTACAAAGTAAGTTTTTATAGAAATTTGTGGAGCAAATCTCAATGGATCAATCCCGGTGTGCATATATTAGAAAACAATTATCTTAAAAGACATTATTTTCTTAGAGTACTTCAAACTTTCCTCCAATCATAATAGTAGCAGCCGTAGGTTTTGGATGCGTGTTGTTCTCATGTGTTTTGGTTATATTGATTTATTTTATGGGATTTGAGTTTGACTGTGATAGAATTGCATGTTAAAGTATCTAAAGGCTAAAATGATGATTCATGACAGTTAGTTAAAATGAGCTTGATATTTGTGGCTTTTAATTTTTATGGAATCGTCTGCTCGACTGCCCCAAGTTGCAACATGACAGTGAAAATGTGCATTGAGAAATCATAAGTGTTAGCATAAGAAATGTTATCCTCTTGAAAGTTGAATCTATCAACCAACACCTTAAACGACATTCCAGCAGCACCAAAGCCATCAACCTTTTCTAAATTCCACTCCTGCTTGTCATTTTTCCTCTTGATTATACTTCAACTGGTAATTCTGTTATGTTTTGAAAGCAACCAAAGTAATAATCTAGGAGCTATAAAAACAGAGATACAATGGAGAAGGGAGATTTCATTTCATCATCAACTTAGTAACTTAACAGAGAAACTTATCTACAACTGATGATAATTTTAGCTGTTTGACGCATATCTTTCTCAAAAAGGAAAAAGGCCTGAAAATGGATAATTGGCGAACATTTAATTAAGCTTATTTTTAAGAAAGTTTCAGCATTGTTAGCTTTCAAAATCAAATGTGGTAATTCACTAATTTCCACTCTATGTCGAACAAATTAACACATCATGTCTCAAATACTTCGAAGTAAATCACAGCTTGAATATCATTACACAACAACAATATTCAATTATACAACATCACCACCAAAAGGACATGACATGTTAGGGTACTACAAACTTTCCTCCAATGACAATAGTAGCAGCTGTAGGTTTTGGATGGAATATGATAGAATTGCATGTTAAACAGACACTGTTACTTGCTAAAGGCTAACGATTGATATTTGGCAAAGTTCAAGTGAGCTTGATATTTATCGGTTTTTATTTTTTACAAAATTCTTTGCTTGACAGCATGAAGATGAAATATGACAGTGCAAATGTGCAATGTAAAAAATCTTAAGTGTTAGCAAAAGAAACGTTATCCTCTTGAAAGTTGAATCTAACAACTATCTCATGAAACGTTATCCTCTTGAAAGTTGAATCCAACAACTTGAGAAATAAAATACTAATTTACCTCTTAATTACTACTAATTTACACCTATTCCTCTGAGAAATCAACGACTGATTTAATCTTTGTCCATGCTTTTGTGTCAAAGAGGTCATGCATCAAATCATAAATTAGCACATGAGAAACACTAATGTACAACATTCACTCTTCTGCACTGGTCATGCACAGAGAATATGAATTTAGCATACAACAACTACTGAAAAATGAACAAAAAAGGATTTAATAGAAGTCATAAACAACTTATAAAAACAGGTCTACAAGTTGAAATATTAGATATCCTTAACTTATGCAACGAGATAAAGTTCGTGATCATCAAGGTTCAAAATTCAAACCATAAAACCCACTAGTTAATTTATAGAAGTTAATCAGAGAGGGACTCCTCCTTATGTAGCCTGAACACATGAAAAATAAGTTCACATGTAGGAGAGGCCTTTGAGCATAAGGATACTTCTCTTTCTTTTTTGAGGCTATCACAGCAACAAGTTTTCATAGTTTGCAAAACTCTTGCATTATTAAGAATATACGTTGCTAACTGAAGCTCACCTTGTCGGCCTCTGAAGTACCAAAGTGTGCAAATTTTAAGTTGTAACGAAATGCACTGCGGAACGGATAATGGGTCCACCCAACTTTCCTGGTCACTGTCTCTTATCCCAATGCCGCAGAAAGTGCCCTGTTAACATAGATAAAATAAAGTAAATTAAAAAGGATGTTAAGAGATAATAATAAATCAGATGTGATCCCTAAACTTAACAAACCTGACAAAGCTCAACATTTTTAAGGTTAGGGCAACAATTGAGCACTTGTATTAACAAACGCCAATTATAGTTAATAGAGTGAAGTTTCAACTTTGTCAAATTATGAAAGGTAAGAATTTCATCAAAACCTCGACACACCTAAACAAGAAAACATCATAGAAAGATATACTGTTAGAAATAAGGTCAAAATTCTCAACAACAAAAAAAGAATAAAGTTAAAACAAAACTAACAAATCCATTATGCTCTTCTATTCTATTCCATCACATTAGTGTATTCATATATCAACAAAAAATTTCAAACCTTATTTATTTCTATGTGCAGTTCGGCCACATTATGAAGTGCTTTCAAAGGAAAATGACAAAAAGTGGAAAGCATTCGTGCTTTGGTCAACTTGCTTAAGCTTAAGCAATTGAAGACATTTTTGGAGTAGTGAAATTTGAATTTCCTGCATAACATAAAGCAACTAAAATGCCAAGTTCCAATAAAAGAAATACAACTAATACACTAAATTTGTGCTGAAAATTGATTTATATATAAACACTACAAATAAAATTAAGCAGATTACACATGAATGTTTAAAGTCTATATATTTTGGTAAATAACTGATCTTATAACTTTGCAATCAGAATTAATTTTTAGAAACATTTTAGTTTCCTTGATATAGGAAAAATAATGATAAAATAAACCCTCCCATCATTTCCAACACCAAAGATACCTTAGAAATAATTGGAATGAAAAATGCAGATTATGCATAATGGAAGGGTAACTGAGAACAAGTTAATGAAACTCACAAGGACAATTAAGAATGCCGTATTATTGCTAAACCCTCTACTCTTAAGTTACTTCCAACTTCGGAGTAGAATGAACCTTCGTCTCTCTTACCAGTGAGTTGGGGGTACAAACACTATTCTTCAGACCTAGATTCATCCCAATGGGGTTTTTTTGTTTTTGGTCCTCTTTCAGCTTGGAAAGACGACGTTGTCTAAATCAATGAAAACCCGACTAACTCGGATTCATCAGCAAAGGATATATATATACATATGGAAGACCAAAGAGGACAAAATGGAACGCAAGCTTGGCTAATTTAATTTTCACTTGATTTACAATACTCAGAATTTCATTTTTAATCTCAACAATCACATTTATTAATTTTATAGAATTTTCTATCAACGTTTTTACTCATCGTAGAATTTTCCTTGAAGGAAACTTCTACCGTGGTTCCATAATTTTGTAAATTAACGATTATTTTATAAAATAAAAAACTATTTGTCAATATTTATATTTCAGAAAACATCATTTCATAAAAAAAATATCATTTTATTGTTTATAAGAATCATATTAAATTTTTAACATTTTCTCATAAAAAATAATCAATATTTTTTATTATGAGTAATAAAAATTCAAAAAAAGTAATTTTTTTATTTCGTCGAAACTTTTGGTAAATAAGATTTAATTATTATAATTGTAGAAAATAATTATTTTCTTTAATAAAACAACTCATTTAATTATTAATTTAACGATTTGGTGTATTAGTACACTCAAATTTTGAGATGTACCATAGAATTTGTCTTTTTTAAATAAAATAAAAATTCGCTCCATGTAATTTAAGAGAATTTCAATTCTATCATATAATTGATTTTGTACGGTCAAAATTAATGAAGGTCGAACATCAAATATCCTTTAAATTACAGGATTGAAATCTAAACAATTTTATTTTTGACAAAGTAAACTAGAAACAGAAACAAACAGCTAGGGTAAACATATATTAACCCAAAAAATAATATGATTTTTTAATTTCTAATTAGTTCTTAACAAGCTTCATAATAATAAATAAAACCGCATAATTAGAGCAGAACCATTTCAGTTATTTGTAACTTCATTCATATTAAAAGAAGCATCACTCTTTGACTTCGACATGTAACGATTTCTTTTCTTTACGAGTAGTAATCGAACTTGGTATCTAGATCACAAACAATGCACACCAACCATTTTGACAAACTGTTCTAAAATAAACATCGTCTTCTTGGCTTGTTTCTCTTTTATTTTACAATAAAAAAAGCTTTTTATAATTTACTTTGATCACAAAATATTATACAAGAGAAACAAAAGCAAAAACCCAGGTGAAATAAACTTTCCTCCATCGTTTTTATTTTTTATTTTCAGAACCATAATAATTACAGTCGTGGAAAACACTGATTTTCCGGTTTACCGAGGAAGGAAGTAAAGGAAATTAAATCAAAAGCTTGGATGCTTCGCAAACAGAATAATACTGTCATACTAGTTCTGTGTTGCATCAAACCGTGTTATGACAAAGAAGAATACATTATACTCCCTTTTCTACAGAATCTATGATCTTTCTTGGGAAAACATAATCCTACTACCAAAATAAATCAACTCCTCCACCAAAGAATACAAGATACAAGACCATAGGTCAACCATGGTACTAAATCCTTATATAGTCAAGAAAAGGAGGATAACAGGAAAGTCAACATCATCAATAAGTTCATCAAACACAGTACACGCATGTGTGTGCGAATTTCAAGGCGCTCAACTCCGCGTTGTACAGCAGCCTCTTGATCGGAATATTATTATGTGCGAGTAAAACAGAGTACACTAACTGATTAAAGCGAAAATAGGCTTCTTGGTCATCCAACTCAAGTTGAGAGTGGGAACTGAAAGCAACATGCATATATGCAGAAGCACTATTATTCAGACCTAGATTCATTCGTTGCTGGGTAAATTACCCATCATTCTTTAAAGATAATCTAGAAAAAAACCAAAGTAAGCTACATATTTATTAGTGTGTTTGGTTCTGCGGTGGAGATAATTGATTTTGACAGAATTGGTTTTGGTTAAAAGTGAGTTGAATGTGAATTGATTTATGTTTGGATACTTTAAAGCAAAAGTGATTCTCATAAATTCATAATGTTTGGATAACTTGGATCAAATTTGATTTTGAATGCATAATTACCAAAATGGGTATTAAATTTTTTTAAGATTAAATTCATTTCTATTTTATGGTTATTTAAATTTTGTTGCATTATTAATTTGATTATTCATAAAGAAATAAAAAAATTTTAAAAAAAAAGCATATTCCATTAAAAAAAATTGTATAAATTATAGATAGTTTAATTTTAGTTAGATATGTTATATTAATTTTTTTACTCATATTAATTACCAAATTGTGTCAAACATTTTTTTAAAGGATTAAGCAAAATATTAATGGGCTTTTACAAAAATAAGAAGATTTCTGCTCTTCTCCCAATAAGTTTCGCTCCCATTCAGTCAAACTGTCCAAGATACCTCTGCGTTAGTTAACTAACGCATGTGTAAATTTATGCATTAGGTAACTAACGCCGCATGAGTTATCTCACGTGACTAGTTCATACTAAATGGGAATACGTTTGTTGCACATCCCCCAACCCAAAACTCACGTTTTGTTTAGCAACCAAGCAAAACAGGCAAATATTTTAGTCCATCATCATCATCAGGATGACATAATAATCAAGAAGGTAAATGCCTCAGGCCTCAGCCAACGTGTTCCAATTTCCCATCTTTCCAATTTCCAATTTTCTTCAGCTGCTTTTCGATTGTTCTCGGCAAACAGTAACCTACCAAAGTCCTCTTCTGTAAACTCCATATTCAATTCTTCTATGATCGTAACACTTTCCAATTTCCAATTTCCAAAATTCTAGTGCTATGGCCGCTGTCGAATTGGAGGCCCATGACAGAATAACACACACTCTCACTCAACCACAAGTATTCAAGAATCATAACCTGTCTTTGTGTGTGCTGTTTTCTCTTAATAAATGGCTATGGCTATGGCTTTTTCTTAATAAACTACCGTGAGTTAACTCACACGGGGTAAAATACCGAGTTAACTAAGGCAGCGTGAGTTAACTCACGCGGGGTATTTTCAATATTTTAGTTGGGCGCGAGCAAAATGTGCTGGAACGATAATCAAATAAGAAAGTAATGGGTTTTTGAAGCCCAATTCCAACCTCTTCTCTAACCTAGAGAAAGAGAGAGAGCGTTGAAGGTTGCAGCACCATGAAACCTGTGCAACCTGAAGCTTGAAGCAGCAGCATGTAGAGCTATCAAAACGGACGGCCCGACCTGTTTAGGGCCGGCCCTGACGGGCTTCGGGCTTTATCGGGCCGGGCCAAAAAGCCCGGTTGAAAAACAGGTTTGAAATATACTACCCGAGCCCGGCCCTACATGGGTCGCGGGCTAAACGGGCTGGCCCGTATTAAAAATTATTTTTTTAAAAAAAAAGTACTATAAAATACTCCTATGATTTTTTTTATAAATAATATTTTTAATATGTTTAAATAATGTATAGCACAAAATTAAATTGTAACATTTTCGTACAAACGTCGTAAACTAAAACGGCGAGGAAAACAATTTTAAATAAATTAGATACGTTATGGTTATAGATATTTATATATTCGATTGTTAAAATTATAAACAACGAAACGAGTAAATATAATTTTATATTACATTTATATTTGTGTTAATTCATTGAATTTTCACCTTTATTTTTTACTTTGATAATCAATAAAGTAAAAAATTATTTGAAAAATATATATAATTTATAGGATCTTTTTTTGTTATGCGGGCTAACGGGTTACCAGCGGCCCGTTCGGGCTAGCCCTAACGGGTACCGGGCTTTTTAGGGCCGGGCTAAAAAGCCCTATTAAAATTCGGGCTCAATATTTAAGGCCGAAGCCCTATAATTAATCGGGCTAAACGGGCCGGCCCGTTTTGACAGCTCTAGCAGCATGAAACCAAAATTGAGCAATGAAAAAAAATCATCGCTGGCCATTTTGTTGGATTGAAGGAAACGATTTACAACTCTATGGGAAAAAGAAAAAGGGTAATTAGGAAAACGAAATTGTCATGACAAAATTAATTCTCAAAATCACGTTAAGTCACTGCAAAAGCTTCAAATTGTGGCTTCTTACAAACGTCAGTTTGGGACTACATTCACGTTTTACTTAATCGCTTCTGAAACTACCCAAACATCAAAAATTATGTTGAAACCACGTTTCAAAAAGCAAACTCGCGTTTGAGGCTCCTAAACGCGGAACCAAACAAGCACTTAGTAGTTATCAAATATGTGTTTTGGTGCTCAATTTTTTTTTTGATGAAAAATAATATAAGTCATACATTCATTTTTTTTTATATATATATAAACTTGAATAGAAAGCAAGCGGGCAACAAGCTGCGCCGCTAGACCTTTTTGAACGGCAAAACCAATCCTCGTGAACACAACATTCATGGATCTAGGAGACATGACATTGCTATGCATGACCTTGGGATGTATTTGCAATTTTGATACATTCAAATAATATAATGACACCACTTTATATTGAGAGACCAAAATGGCTTTTCACCCTTTTAATTTTCTACTTCAGAACCCTAATAATAATTACAGTCATGGAACTCATGACAAACACTGATCTTCCAATTTACCTAGGAATGAAGGAAGTAAAGGAAATTAAATCAAATCACAAGCTATAGTTTGGATGCTGCGCAAACAGAATAAATAATACTGTGGTATTGGTTCAATGTTGCATTAAATTCTGTTATCACAAACATGAATACAATATACTTCCTTTTCCACAGGATTTATCATTAACACAACCAACGAATGTCAACAGTAAGTCAGTACTCTAGCATCTTGCTCGGGAAAACATAATCCTTCCGCCAAAATAAATCAACTTCTCCATCAAAGAATATAAGAAGATGTAAGGAATACATCATATCTGTAAGGATATCATAGGGAACGACCATGGCGCCAAATCCTGATAAAGAGAAAAAAGGAAGAAAAACAATAAGCTATATGCATCAATGATGGAAGATAGTAGTATGTTTAAGAAAGTAAAAAAAAAACATGTAGCCATAATTGTAATTCCTTTGAAAAATATAAGTAGCAAATCTGTAACAACTTTAGTATCGTACAAGGATTGAAATCATGAAATCAGAGCAGAAAAATATAGGTTCTTTAAAAATAGGCACAACTTCAAATGTTATCCTAGTGAAGAAGCTTTTCATAAGCTTCACTTAATCACTCCCTATCCTAGTGGTTTTTACTTCTTACACACCCTTACAGTAGTATTTTAATTTGTAATCATGAGCTTCTACCCAATCCAAAGTCAAAGGGAAAAAAATAAATTGATAAAAATTGTATTAGAGATCAACCACAAGTTTAATTTTTGTCCACGCTTTTAATCGATTCATGGAAGTATTTTAATTGAAGGTTGAACAATTCAATTGAAAAGCTGAACAAGCTTGCCTAAATGACTCATTAAGACAGTTCAAAAGCTCTCTTATCATTCTCATAGCAGTATTTTTCAAAACTTATTAGACTTATTAGAAGTGAGTTCTCAGTTCTCACAGGCATACTGAGTATTGAAGGAGCATTTGATTCCTATGTCCAATGGTTAGTGGTTACATACATTCAGTGTAGCAGTTGATACAAACCTATAATTAGTAATCTGGATAATCACTTTATTCATGAAACACCATGGAACGGAAGTCACCGTAAGCGCCATCCAAACGGCACCGAAGCAATCAGTCTTACTAGATCCACCTTTTGAGTTTAAGTTGTGTCTATTCATGATTTTTCCCTAAGTTTATGTTTGGTAGTCTTTAGAATATAACACTACATCAGTTCCTTTGAGAAAACAACTACTCTATTAATCTATGGCCATTCTTTTGTGTCAAATAGGTCATGCATCAAGATTCAAATCATAATTTAGCACATGAAAATTACTAATGTACAACTTTCACTCTCCTATCATGGTTTCACGCATCGAATCAGAATTTAGCATACAACTAACCAAAAAAAGGATAACAAAGATTTAGTTGAAGTCGTGAACAAGTTAAACAGACAAGTCTACAAGTTTAAGGACAGTTTTTCCTAAACTTGTGCACCGACATAAATTTCAAGACCATCAAGGTTCACATTTCAAACCATCAAACCCAACAGTTTCAAATTAGAAGCCAACTGAAGAACTACTACTTACAGAGATTCTCCTGTGCAATCAATCATAACTGTACATACAGGAGAGGCCCTTGGGCATAATAATAACTCTCTTTGAATTTTGAGGTCTTCATTGCAATTGATTTTCAAGGTTTGCAAAACTCTTGCATTCTTTAGAATATATCCTGCCAATAGAAGCTCACTTTCTTGGCCTAAGAAGTTCAGAATTCGGCATGTTTTAAGTTGTAATGAAAGGCATTGTGGAACAAATATTGGGTCCACCCATTTTTCTAGGATACCTTTTATTTTTTCATTGTAGGTGCCCTATTAATATAGATAAAATAAAATAAATTACAAAGGCATTCTAGGAAATAGTAAATCAGTTAAGATCCCTAAACTTAACAAACCTGGCCGAGCTCAAGATTTTGAAGGTTAGGGCAGTGCTTGAGCACTTGTGCCAACAAGTGCCAATTAGAGTTTATAGAGTAAAGTGCAAGGGTTGTCAAATTGTGAAATGTAGGAATCTCATCACAACCTCTACACCTAAACAAATAAACAACATGGAAAGATATACCGTGAAAAATAAGGTCAAAATTCCCAAAACAAAATTGCAAATCAAGTAGCATCATGTTCATAATAAAATTCAAACCTTATTTATTTCTATGAACAAAAGCTCCACATTTTGAAGCACTTTGAATGGAAAGTGACCATAAGTGCGCCACAATTTTGCTTTCGACAACTTGTTTAAGCTTAAGCTTTGAAGCTCTTGATAGGTAAGAGAATTTTCAGAGTAGAACCCTAGAAAAGTTGCACATAAATTCTCAAGATTCGGACATCCTGCCAGAAGCAATATTAAATCTTGATAGTTTCAAAAGTCAGTTTCTTCAAAATGAAGGATTTTGAGGGAGGGGAGTGTAATGGTAGAAAAATCCTTCACAATGAACTTATAGAAATCTAGACGAACAAGGGTCATGCAACTGAGGATGTTAATAGGGAATATGAAAGGATCATCATTAAGCATGCTGGTGCAAATATCAAGATGCTCAACTCCGCGCTGCACCACATGATTGACCAATTTGATGATATTGGGATAGACATGATGGGAAAGATCATCATCACACAAAATGTAAATGATGCAACTCTTGAACTTGGTGGGATTAAGTCAGAGCAAAACAGAGTTGACGAACTTATTAAAGCGAAAGCAAGCTTCTTGGTCATTCAACTCCACGTCTGAGAAGTTGAGAACTGGAACTGAGTGCCAGAGATCTGTCCACCTCTTTGAAAGGACGCTAGTGGCAACCGCATGTTTGGTTGGGAGAAAAGAGAGAATATGACAGATGACTTCGTCGGGAAAACTGCTGATCACATCACCATCCCTTCTTATTTTGGTACAACTAGTTGTCGAGGTTTTTAGTGTTAGAGAAATTGAATTTTCTGCATAACATGCAACGACCAAAAAGCAATGATGTCAATACATTAAATTTATGCTACAAATTGTTTTACATGATCACCACAAGTAAAAGAATATCAGACCACAAAGGAAACTGACAATCGTAGGAGTGATAATTCCAATGAAAGAGACAAGCATAAATACTCACACTATTGTAGCCAAATACACCATTCAGTATTTAACAAGAGCAAGTTAATTATAGTGACTAGGTAAATTAAGGATTCAGCGCGAAACAACATTGTATAAAATATACGAAGCTTTGTCGTATTTGTTTGAAATTGATACAAATACGAACCACATGACATGTATCAAAAGAATTGAATCCTAAGCATGAGTTTAATCAATCAATAAGCGAAAATATATTATGAATCGATTATGAATGAAGAGATGGAAAAAGGAGACTTACATACGTTGAATTGAATCGTACAAGAATACCCGCACGAGGGAGTCGTTTTCTATATACATATATAGGTCGTAGCTTCCCTATTTGGGCTTGACCCAATGACAATACAGCTGTCAAGTACAAAAGGAAAATTGCTCTTCTCCAATCAAGTTTTGCTCACTCCCAACTGAACTTCCCAAAATACCCCCATGCGACTTAAGTTATAAATCTAATATGACTTAAGTCACGCTGAAATACAACCTGCATGACTTAAGTCACGTTGCAATCCAACGTGAGTTAAGTCATATTGCATATCCTTTTAAAGATCAGACAACAACTTTTCCTCATTTGTTTATTTCACATCTAAAATCTCCAAAAACTCTCAAATCAACCACATCCCTAATTTTTTCAAGTTCAAATCAAACAACACTCCGATAACAAGTATGTTTTTTATAAACAATAGGGGAACTGCTATACGGTTCAAAAGCATTTGTCGTTAAAAATCATGAATGCTAACATGCCAAATGGTGGTAAGATATAAATTTTAGAGTTGATGGAATAAAAGAGGAAGTTTTGGTATAAGTTTGGTCAAAGTAGGAAAAATGTGTGTGGTGAATCTATCCTAGAAAAAAATTGTTATCTTAAACATTATTCTCTCAGATCTTAGTTATAGTGGAAAAATGATGTATCTGGTTCCTAATGTAGACTAGATATATCATATATTGAATAAATCTGAAAAGTTAATTTTTTCTAATTGAGACCAAAGTTATACATTTTTTTTAGGGCCACAAAGCGTGTGTTCATGCAATCCATAGTTTGCTTGTGGCACCGTATAACATCTATATCAATATATTAGTATTACTTTTCCTACCCCTTCTCACGCGCCCTGCAAAAATTACTAAATTGTCCTCCGGAAAACCTATTCCGAAAAGTTAACTTCTGATCCGGATTACATTTTTCGGACTCATTCGAAGTATAAAAGGGCGTTCACCCCCCATTTTTACAGTTTCACTTTTCACTTACTCTCTCTCTCTCTCTCTCTCTCTCCCTCTAATCCCAAAATTCGAACTGAAAAAATCTAACCAAAATCAGTGAAATCTTGCTCAAACAGACCACATTTCAATCCTTGACAAACATCACATGGAAGGAGCTCAACAATGATGCACGTTGGAACTGCAGTCAGGTGGCAGGATACCTGACTTTGTTGCAGGTATAAAATAAAAACTATGTTTTATTTTTCTAAATGTAAGTGTATATGGTTTGTATATTTATAAATGGTTGTCTTTGGTGCAGGCTTGGGTGTATCATCACTTCTCAGGTGTGGGGAGCAAGGATGTCTGGGCAGGATATAAAGAGAATCATTATCCACGCGCGATGCTTTTTCTACCACTGTCTGGTTTAGGCACAGTGGACAACTACAGAAACCATCTGGATGCGCTGGATTTGACGAGGGTTGTCATGGCCCCATATGGAGAGCACCATCAGGCACGTTAGTTTGAGCGGGTCAACCTTTACTCTGGATGGCTGAGATTCGGAGACCGCATGGCGAGATATCTGCCGGAGAGGGTGCTTCGTCAGTTTGGGAGGGTTTAGACCATACCGAGACATCCCGTTGAGAGTGCACCTATTGAAGTTAATTTGGCGGAGATCACAAACAGCTTTCAGACTGCACTTGATTATGCGCTGACACCTCAGCAGTTGGGAGAGTGTGCAATTCATAATGTGGAGGCAGTAGATGGCTACATCGATTGGTTTTATCGCCATTCTCATCCACGCATAGTTCTTCTTGACATGTCGGTATAAGTGCCGAGGCCACCGGAGCGTGAGGTCCTTGATGCGCGAGCTGCTCAGGAGGATGGAGACCTTGCGTACTTACAGCTTAGCGGAAGGATGAGCCGCATCAGAGACCACCTCTATGTTGTGATGAGAAGTGGTCTGGTGCCTAAAGGGACCGAGGAATGGCATCATTTGGAGGATGCGTTGAAAGAGGTGCATGATGGGAAAGTTTACCGTCGTCAGGGAGCTACTGACGGTAGCAGGGGTGCCAGAGGTGACAGAGGTGGCGGTGGTATTGGTGTAGTTATTAGGAGTTGATTTTTATTATCTTATGTTTGAACATCTTGGATAATTTTTTGTGATGTAACATTTGGATAATTTTTAATGTTCAGTAATCTTGGATAATTTTTGATTATATTTGATTAATGTTATGTTTGAAAATTATCTTCGATAAGTTGAATTTACTGTTAGAACATATGGTAACCGACATGGTATGTCTGTTTAGAAGCAAGCTAATGCTCTAAAGCAGAGGCTCAGCCAAAACAGATGGCTTCTGCCTCTGTACTGATGCAGTCCGGATTATGGAATCCGGACAGGTTTAACACTTTCTGGATTCTATAATCTGGAACCATCGTTCACCACCCCCTTTTGTTGACTTTCAACGGGGTGATTTACACTTTTCGGATTATATAATCCGGAAGTTATCTACAATTTTTGGATTACATAATCCAAATCCATCTATTCATAACTGACATCATCATCCATGAGGGTGGATGAAGTGCCAAATTCCACGAATATATCCGGAATTAATATTCCGAAATGGCTTCGGATTATATAATCCGGATAAGTGGTATTTTGGGAAAAAAAATAGGGCGCGCGAGGAAATACATAAGGTGAGAAAAGTATATCAATATTTAAAGAGGACGCACTATTTTGTTTGAGTTGGACTTTTCCTTTTCAACTTTATCCTTTAATGGTGAGGCCTAGATTACCCTCTCTTGTTTAGGGGGTATTTACCCTTTCAAGATATCAACCAATCAAAATGTAATATATAAATGTAACATTAAATGTCAAATAAATGAGTCAATTTTTTTCTATAAAAAAATCAATTTTAATCTGTAACTTTTAATTTTTATTTAATTATATGTATGTATTTAATCTTAATTAATGTACACCATAGGGTTTGTAACACTTAAAATTTCACATCAAATTCAACCCATCATATACGTTTATAAATTTTGTTGTTCCATTCTAAAACCTAGAACACACAGAACGTGCCCTTCATTCCAAACATGAATCCAAAAACATCATCTTCATTCCAATTTCTTTTTCATTCTTCTTTCCATCTTGATTGTTTAATTATCTCGTTCAAGAATTGCCGCTGTTTCCAATTATCGTGAGAATCGTTGCCGTCCGTTTGATTCAAATTTGTCTATAAGAATGTAATATTGTTGGTTTCTTTGTAATTATACATGAAAGACAAGAGATGTATAATATTATATTCAAATTTTGTTTAAAGTGGATTTGTCAATGAGTACAAATTTATACAATATCAACCGATCAAAAATTCATATTTTCACAAATTTGTTAATTATACAAATTGAAATTCATATTTTCACACCAAATCTTAAACATTGAAAAAAGTAAGTATAATTTGTTATAATATGAAAATATAAAATATCTATACCTATAATTTTAATTAAAATCAAAATAATTTTAATAAAAATTTTATAAAAAAATACAGTTTATAATTTATACGCATTTTTGTAATAAAAAGAGTGGACGATAGATTGTCAAGAAAACATTTCATAAAATAGAGAGCATTACAAGAGCTAATATCAACATTGAAGGGCATTCCCCAACAAGTTTAAAGAGTAAATACTAGAGAGGTAGTCTAATAAATCATGATGTAAATTACAACGGCTTTTAAGGTGACGGCTCAATTAAGTCCTTCATCGGTGAAGCAGAAAAAATACACCTTAAGATTTAATTGATGGTCTAAATTTATAGAAATAAAAATGAAAATAGAAACACATCACACACAATTCAACCCTTTTTTCTATGATCATTCTTATGGCTTCATCATACACATTTCAACTATAATTGGTCTCAAGTTTGTTCACTTTGTCGCTCTAGATGAAAACCAGTAGATGAAAGGCAAAGGTGTTGAAGTCGGGAGCATCCTTAAAAAGAACCGCACACGATATGTGATTCCTAACATCAAAACTCAGTTGAGATTCACCCTTAAAACAAACTAACCTTAAACACAAACACAACACAATAAATTCAATTTCTCTATTTTATAATCCTTCTAACAGGTTCTCTTCAGGCCTTGTGCCACAAGGTAAGGTGTGGGAAGTAGAAAACCAACACATATGAGTAGGGTGGGAATAATGGGGAACTCAATTGCACCATAACATAATATGCCTACATGGTAGTGATAATTGGCACTAAAATAAATGTTAGAGAAGAATGAGTTGGAGTTATGCAGGATATTCTGTGAAAACGTTAGCACACTAGGGCAGAGGAGGTTGACAAACTCTCAATGGTCTTCAAATGTTTCTATATTTTCTTTTCTTTTTCAATAGTGAAGTGAGAATTTAAGTAATTGTTTGGCCTGAAAAGTTCTTGTTTATGTCAAATTTTGCTTGAAGTATTTGATCTTGGCGCCTCATTTCTGCTCAACAGTATCCAACTGTGAACTAGGGACCCTAGGTACTACATTTTAATAGCTCTGCAGTCCACAGTTCTATGCTTAAACAAAATCATAACTTTTTTTTTTGGTACAGAACAAAATCATAGGTAATGGCCTCTAAATATTCAGTTCAACTTCAGTTGAAAAGAAAAACGTTAATTTTAGGGTTAAATAGGTAAACATTAATTTTATTTAGTTTTCAACTTCAGATGGAAAAGACAAAAAAGTAAGATATCATAGGTCAACTTTGAGTATTGTAAAAGGATGAAATCATTCATGGAATCAAAGCAGAAAAATATAGTTTCTTTAAAGATAGCCGCATCAAGAAATGTCAGTTCAAATTTTATCAATACTACAGATGTTTAACCAAGATACAAAGTTTGACAACAGCCTGTACGAAGAAAGAAACGTTTAGTTCAAATTTTGCGGGCGTGATATTAAGTTCATATTTTGAAGGTAAAAAAAGGTGAGTTATTGACTGATAGAAGAACTTTCTTTCTACCCTTCCTCTTCTTGAACAGCCTTTTCTTAAGCTTCACTTAATCACTCCCTATCCTAGTGGTTCTTCCATACCCTTACAGTATCCCAGAGGGACTATTTGAATCACTAGCATCTACCCAATTCTAAGTCATACATCTTGCATTTCGCGGAGCAGTAGAATTTTGAAAGGGAACTACCTTGTATAATTACTGATTCCTTATAGCTTAACTGCCCAGTAACTCACGTTTCTCGATTCCTTTGATAAATCAAATTTTTGTTTACTTTTTGTCCATTCTTCTGTAATGGTCGTAACGTGATATTGCAAATGGCAAATCGTAAGTAAGAGCATAAAAAATGTTATCCCTAATGTCTTGAAAGTTGAATCTATCAACCATCTCCAACTTTAAGTTTAAACTGGAGGCTGAACAATTGAATTAAAACACTGAACAAGCTTCCCCAAATGGCTGGTTAAGACACAAAAGCTTGATTCTCATTCCATTATTTTTTGAATTTATTAGGCCTATAAGAAGTGAGTTTCTCGGTTCTCACAGGCATACTAAGTATTCAAGGAGCAGTTGATACAAACCTGTCATTAGTAATCTGAATAATCACTCCATTCATGAAACCACCATGGAACGGAAGTCTCCGTAAGCGCCATCCAAGTTGCAGCAGAACCACGAGCCTTGCTAGATTCATCTTTTGATTTGAAGTTAGGTCTATTCATGATGATTCCCTTAGTTTATGATTAGTAGTCTTTAAAATATAACTACAACTAATTTACATAAATTCCTTTGAGAAG
>Ga0315913_1000136_pt1 | contig 47805 bp, 34 predicted proteins | sample MpolsnodulesMG_FD_207736 | JGI IMG/M metagenome (GOLD analysis project Ga0315913, IMG submission 207736) | Medicago polymorpha root nodule microbial communities from Los Angeles, California, United States - small nodules | ecosystem: Host-associated > Plants > Roots > Nodule | place: USA...
TAATTCCTATCTTATTCTTACTAACTATTAATAAAACCATTTAATTAAATAAACAAATCACATAATCACATAAATCAATTAAATAGGACTCTAAACTCTACCAAAAATAAAATAAACGGGCGTTACAACTTACACACATATAGGTAAGGGTGTTGACCCTTAAAACTTAGTACAATTAAAGAAATACTATGAAAGAGTGAATGGGGTATCTTCTATTAATCTCAATGGAATGATACAAATTCAGTAAGTAAAATTTAGCAAATGGAAATTTGGATTGATGATCAATTCATGCATTATTTTCTCTAATTAATTTGTTGAATCCTAATGGTATCATAGCACGATGCTATTTTTTTTTTGAAGCATCAAATTTTCCCCTAGAGTTCTTTATATATATATATATATATATATATATATATATATATCAAGAATTACTTAGACATGAATAGAAGGAAAACGGCCAATAAGCTGCGCCGCTAAGCCTTTTTTAATGGCAAAACCAATCCTCGTAAACACAACATTGATGGATCTAGGAGACATGACATTGCTATGCATGACCCTTTGAACTCTATGTAGAAGGTCAACAGCCTCTGGTACTAGGAAACCGAAAATGTCAAAAGCAAATGGTATAAAAGCATGTTGATTGACATAACACGCTTTCTCATATTTGGCCACTTTGCTTGACACGGCTTTTAGGGTTGCTTGTCCTACCGTAAAAGTCATGACCCCTAATCCAACAAGTGGTGAAACCCCAGTCAAGTCCACACATTTAATTTCTATTTTTCATTCTGCAGTTTTTTCCTTCTATGATTTTTAATTAGAACTGTAATAATATGAATGGTTAGATGATGTTACATTATTTAGAGGAAAAGGTTTGACGATAGTATAAATTTCTCCAGGTAGTTGTTGATCCATCAAACATTGTTGATTCTTTGATTGCTAATTGTACTATCTTAGGAGGATTGTACTATCCTCAAGCTAAAGTACAATGTAAAGCTAGTTACTTGTACTACAAGTTTTCTTACTATTATCCTTATTATCATTTGAACTATCATTGTGTAATAGTTCATTCAACCACTCATGTAATAAGAACATATTCATTATTTATAATGAAACATCAAATATATATCTCTAGCCAGGAACATTTACATTAAGTTCTTGTTTTCCTTTTAATGCATATTTTTTTCTCTCTAGAACGTTTGTAGAGACTAAGTGTCAAAAAGAATACTAGTAAAGCAGGAGAAATGCTTTTTGTTTGGGTGTAATTATATGTTAGTGAAATGGTAGACAATCGAATGGCAATTATTAATGAAACAATGGACCTGATGATGAACTTACTAATTCTTCATCAATTTGAGAAGGGTCCCCTGAAAGTATAGAAAATAATAATTAGTCCTCTCTAAGTACCAAATAAAGTTTTTAAAAATAAAATGAAAGAAAAAAATCTATACCTCCGGATAGCATTGAAGGAGATTGAAATGCTTGAGTCGAAGGAATGGTAGGGGAAGGCTTCAATTCTAGAACTTCAAATTCAACATCCTTAGAAAATTGTTCCTCAACAATTGAGGTTACTTTTATGATAGCATCGTCGTTTAGAGAAACTGAACAAAAGGTGTGAGAGAAGAGAGTTAAATTTCAAAATGAAAAGGGTTATGAGGTAACTTAAGAAAATAAAATTGATCCAAAGAGTCTTCACCTTGATCATCATTAACCTTACTAGTTTCGTGCAAGTTATTAACATGAACTTCTTGAGTGGTAAGAGGCCTTGTTATGGAAATTGGAGGAGAAGATATGGCCATTTCGCCGTCACCATATTCCTACAAAAATTCAAGTTCAATCATACAAATGATATAATCATGAAGTCTTAATATGTTTTTCTGGATTAGCCTCAATACATATTGCTCCGTCCGTTCATCATCTTTGATTCATTTAGCTTTTGATTTTTGTCCCAAAACTTTGGTTCTTTTAGGAAACCAAGATATAATGAATGATGTTTTTTCTTTGTACACTTGCAAAAAACCATAAGCATGCATTGAATGAATTACGAATAAAATGGACTAAACCTGTCTAATTTTGTACTTTCTTAATATCTGTTGTCAAACCGAAAAGGACGAAAGATTCGGAAGGAGAGAGTAGTGAACAGAATGGACAAATCATCACCCATAAATCCAACTTTTGCAAAATTCAAAAGCTGTAGATTCCAAGTTTTTTCTTCTCAATATATCGAAATTAGTTTAATGCTTGATTCTTACAAATCTAATTCCATGAAAATTGAATAATAATAATAAAAAGACCAAGTTAATATGAAGGCTTTATTAAATAAAACAAACTGTCCTCATGAGCTTAGCTCAGTTGTTAGGGACAATGCATAATATATGCAAGGTCTGGGTCCAAACCCCGGCCACCACAAAAATAAATAAATAAACTCACTTGTGATGATGCTGTTGCTCTCTTGGCATTAGCTGATGTAGTTCCTTCTTTACCACTTATTTCACTAATCTGCTTAAAATTAGAATCAGTATTTCATCTTTAGCTTTATATGCACAATGCGGTGGTACGATATTACATGATTTACCAGCCAAGGTTTGACGGTAGTATCAGTTTCTCCAAGTGGACGTTGTTGCACCATTGATTGTTCATTCATCAACTCCTGTAATAAGAGCATAAGCATTAAAGATATTCATCTATTAATTACACCATTAATTAAATATCTAAGGAAATTTGACATGGCCTGTAAATTACTTCTGGATTTGTTGGTATTTCTAAACCAGGAACATTTTCAAAAAGTTCATGCTCTGTCTCAGGTGTTTGTTTTGTTTTCTTTGGAGAAGTCAACTCGTGTTCTGATGATGCTTTAACTTCAACCCCAGCGGCAAAATCTTTGGAGGTTTCTGGATTTTCATTACCATTACTGTGACCTTTTTGAAATTGTCGAAACAGAGTCTCGAAATAGTCATACAATTCATAATCTACAGAAAAATATTATAGAGATTATCATCATTATGTCGACTTTCAATTGTACATCATCATATTCAAGTTTAAAGATGCACAAAATTTCTATCTACCTAATAATTAAATTTTACATAAAATTAAAGCTTCTATTAGATAGGTCACTACACGAGCCCTTACATTTTAGAAATACATATGCATGCATACCTGATATCGCTACTTTAGAAGATTCAATTGTTTATATCCTTTAACAATATTAATGCATGGTATATAATTATTTACAGCAAACATGTAATAGTTTTTAAAAATTTCAATTGCGAGTTCTCATTTGAATATTGTTATTGCTGAAGCCAGAGATAGTTTTGGACAATTCAGTAAGAAACGATATTTTACAGCTTGAAATTGAATTCCCTGGGCAAGACTGAGGCTTGGTAGATTTTCAAATACTACAACTTTCAGATTTGGAATCTCCACTTTGTGATCATCATCTTCACTTACGAATATTTCCTCTAGCTCATCTGCTTCTCTTTACATATGGACATTGGAAAAACATATTTCAACTTGTTGCACTTTACTACTACAAGTGTATTTAACTTTGGGAAGCATGACTTTGTTGTATTCTTCAAATCATCTTCAATTATATGCGTCAACTCTTTGCAATCTTCAATTTTCATAGTGAGCAACTGTGGTAGACACCTTATTATAGAAGTGGAGAAAACAATTTTCAACTTTTCACATCGCATGATTTTTACTCTTGTAAGGTTTTGGAGGGAGAACAAATTTTTGGACCCACAAAAAGGCATGTCATCATAGGCAAAACATCCAAATCAATGCCTTTCAAAGCTAAGTTCATTTGCTGTTCATTTATTTCATTGAGACAAATGATAATTTCTACTTTGGAGTTATTCTTTACTACGAGTCTCTCCAAAGCGAGAAAATGATCCACAATCCCACTCAATTCCTGCAATAAATGAATGTGACATGAGAATAACAGTGTCATGTAAGTACAATAGAGATGATAAAAGGCTGTGGAGTTATTTGATATATACACTAGAGTGTTGATTCAAACTCACAATTTCTCTCCACTTAGACACGCCATGTCCAAATTTATAATGACCAATTGATAGCACGAGAAACATAATTGTAACGAAGCTTAGGAATTAGCAAAAAGAAAATATTCTATTCTTAACTTGAGCGCACTTTATACTAATTGAACTTTTTGTTTATGTTGATGATATTATAGCTACATAAAATAATTTATCTGAGAGACTACGACTCAGAAATAAGTTATCATTAGAGTTTGAAATGAAGGACCATGAACAAAAGTATTTCTTAAAATTGAGGTAACTCACTCAAAGAAAGGAATTTGTATCTCTCGTAAAAAATATGTGTTTGACCTTTTGGTGGAAACAGAAAAACTTTGAAGCAAACCTACGAGTGTTATTTAGTTAAATTAATATTGTTATATTATAATGTAACAATAATACATTATAAAAAACTTCCCATTAAAATTATTTAACTTTTTATTTGGATTAAATTATTATACATTATAATGCAACCAAAAGAAAGTAGTACATTATTTAATTAAATTAATATTGTTATTTGTCCTCGTGAGTTTAGTTCAGTTGTTAGGGACAACGCATAATTTATCCAAGGTCTGGGGTTCGAACCTCAAATACCACCAAAAAAACAATATTTATATTGTTATTTAATTTTCGACACTCCAACCCTTTTGTTTTTCAATCTGCTATCCTTCCTCCGTTCGTTAAAAAAAAAAACTCCTATTCTCTTCCTTTAAATGTTCCTCCATTGAATCAATCCCCACATTCACATTTTCGTATAAGTTGTAGACAAGGACGAAGGGCTTCATAACAATGGGTATCAATTTTTATTTTTTTTTAGGAAAACAATGGGTATCATTGGCTACCCAAAATAAAAAAATTCGTATAATTTTCTTGAATAATTAACACCAAACAAATTTGTTTGGTTCAAAGAGAGATGATATTAATGTCAATTATAGATAAATTTGACTTCTTAAAACTTCATAGAACTCAACTTTTATAAATAACTATTGGTAACTTTTATTTTCTTCCTTGTCGTTTCATTAATGTATAGTAAGTTTAAAATTTACTATATAAACACATTAGTGATCGTACATTATTCAATTCCTAAAATATAATACTTAGTTTTCACACCTAGAAATCATCAATATATAGAAGACTTCTTTCACTCTTCCTCACACCATATTCCGTCCAAATTTTTGCGGTCATATTGAAGTTTAAAGAAGTAATTTGTCAAGAGAAGTAGGTGTCAATAGCAGAAAATAAAGTTTGTCAAAAAGGATCGTGAGTCAACATATCTTTTTTTTTTAGAAATGCAAAAGAGCTCAACAACAAATGCAAATCCAAAAAAAGAAGGCTAACAAAACATGATGGGCAACGACAAGTTCCTCCTACAAACCAAAATATTGGGAACATGTCGCTTTAAAATTAAAACACATGTTACGTCATGACTTCAATTTGACAAACTACTGGTCAATGAAGAGTAAATGTGAAGTGTGTGGGGACTCACAACACACAATCTACTGATAATAGCTAATTGTCATGATCACGGTCTTTTTCACTTAAGTGTTTTCACGAAGATCAACCCACTATTTTTTCTAAAATCTAATATGGATCATCCAAAGGTGGACCCTACTTTTTTATAGTAAATTATAATAAAATAGTTTTTTTTCTTCATATTTTATTAATATAAATGTCATTGTTTACTAAATATGGTAACCCACCTTTGAACAAAATTTAAGAGGTTCATATTAGGCACCCTAAAAAATGCACTTGTTTAAAAAAATTAAACATGTTTTTAGTTCACATAAAATTATTGTTTCGTTTTTTTTGTCCCCATCATAAAAAAACTGCATTTTCCAATTCTTACAAAATTATCCTACAAACAGTTTATGAAACCAAACATGTTTAATCATCTTTTGTATTTGAATTATTTCAATGTTTTTTACAGGCATGATTTGAACATTATTCAATGTTGCTCCACAATTTTTGTTTAGCATAAGAAGAATGAAATATAAACTTTTTAAACATCAAAATATAAAAAGTAACAAAAACAGAGAAGCTTATAAAAAAAATCTTTTTTTTTTTGAGGGGATCATTTAAAAATATATGATGACTTAAAATCATCAAGTTTAGATTCACAAATAACAAAGATATGGAAAGTAGGATACCTTGATGATTTTACCGTCCCCGCAGTTATTGACTTCAAGTTCTTTCAAAGGTGGAAGTGTTGTGTGATATTGTTTGGGACACATGCTGACTAAACTTGGCAGATTGCAAAGAACGAAAGTCTCCAATACTGGAAGATGAAGATGAATCTCAATGTGGTTTTGATCATCATCAGTGAAGTGTCCAATTATGTATTCCAATTTCTCACAATCTTCAACTTTGACATTTCTTAATTTTGGGAAGACAGTGCCCCAGTTATTGGCACCAGTGTTGTCTTGATCATCAATGTCTATTATAATGTGCTTTAATTCATCACACTTACTAATCGTCAAAGTCTCCAACAACATTTTTGGAGCAATGGATAGGATGAATACTGATTTCATCTTCGAAATATTCTCAAGTATAATCTCTTTAATATTGCACAAGATATGTGATGGTATTGAAAGACATTGAGCACGTTCCCAGGGGACATGAATTTGATTTTTGCGATCATGTCATCCAAATAACAATAGAAGTTAAATAATCTCTTAGTTTCTTCCCAAATAAAAAATGTACATTAATATTAATCTTCAAGCATAGGATGTCTAATAAAATGAAATTAAAAATAGTTTTTTTTTTCAAATAATAAATTGTATCAATAGCTATGTTGCATAGGTACGTCCGGGTGAGGTACCTTGTAAGAAACGAGTACCAGTATCAGAATACGTCTATTTTAAAAATATTAAAGAACGGGTACGTCAATAAAATCATGAGTTGTGTTATATAATATAACAGGAGAGGGCTAAATTCTTCAATTTATTATAAAAACATCACAATAAAAGTTTAAATAGTAAAAAGAATTAGTTGTTACAACCACAAAAAACTCCTATGCACATATAATACTATATTATCATATTAATATATAAGAAAGTCGCAATTTTCACTCACAATAGAAGTAGATGGAATTACATCACACAAATACGCGAACATTTAAAATATAAACACAAAAAAAAAAGCACACAAAAATTATGATGACTAACAGGACTTAAACTTAGAAACAACAATCCTCAACCACCAATACCATATAGTAAAATATCATTCAAAAGATAACACAACCAAAAAGCAAATTTACTATCATGATTTGCTATTAAAGACACCATTTTCAAAAGATTACACAATTAAAAAGCTAACATGACCTTGGCACTTTGAACCATCATTAAACACAAGAAGCATAAGACATGCACAACAAAAGCCAAAGGTAGATACAACAGCAACTTTAAGAAAATCAAAGCAAAAGCCCTTGATATATTGAACCTTGGCAACCTAATACCTTACAGAAATGTATCAAACAAATTCTAATGATGGTCTCCAAATCCACTGTGAAAATTAAATTACAAACTCATTGAACATACTTGACTATCTCAGCGAATAAGTTGTTCAAGTCGAAGTCAATGCTAAAACAAATGTTGTCGCCTACTTGAAGAGTACTGTCAAATGGAAACCGAATCCAAGCGTCGTTTATACATTTCTCATTCTTATCCTCGGACGGAATAATGTCAGCTTTATATGCCTCCATGGTGTCCAGATCCATCAAAATAATTGACATCTTTTTCCGCTGTGTGAATTATAAAACAATGTATCATAGTAATTGACATCTTCTGAAATTGAAAAAATAAATAGTCCAATTTAGGGAGAAAACAAATTAACATAGTCTGCTAGCATGATACAATGACCAATTATTTTGGAAGGTGCCTCCATGTTTGTAACTAATATGTTGGTTTTACAAAGGGATATTTTACCAGAGATTCTTGTGAAATTCGCAAGTCAACTTGGTTATTTTTTACAAAGTGGAAACATATGAGAACAAAAAATATTGGTACATTTTTAATTTGACCATTAAATTTGATTCTAATCAAAATTATTGGATGAAAAATTACCAAGAATGCTATTAGCACCAAAAGTTCTTGCTAAAAAATACCCCTAATACGTCCATATTGTGGTTGTAATATCACTGGGGAGACTTCAAAATCCATTGTATTGCAGCTGCAACTGCTGATGCCAACTGTAATTAACAACAACGCTATTAGATCTACAAAACTAAATTCATTTATCATCTCTGCATATTGTCACTGTATCCCAGCTTTTCTCTTGGTCACGTTTTGTTTTATCATCTCTGCATATTGCCACGTTTTGGATAATCTTCTAAATATGAAAATCTATCTGATATTTTCCAATATTTATGAGAGGTGTATAGCATAACAAAATGTGTTCAACATGTTTTCTTATTTGAAATAAGGAATATATCAATACTTCATGACCAACATTTTTAACATACAATGATACAACAATCAATAATAATTTTAAAAATACACAAATTCAGTAAGGTTGTTTAATTCATTTAAGATGAGAAACCGAAAAACTACTCAAGCAATACATAATATTCAAGGATAAAGTAAAGGAATCAAATAGTCTAATAGCCAATAGGATCACTCAAAGCAGCCCGAGTTTGTAAAATTTGTGCCTCCTGTTGAGTGATGTTCTGCAAAACAGCTTCAGAGGAAGCCAATTGATGCTTAAGATCCTCCACATGCTGTGTCAAAATGTGTTTTGAGTCCAACAATTTTTGCAATGCTTGTTGAGAGACTTGTAAACCAGGAAACAAAGCGCGCTTTTCAACATCATCCAACCATTTCTTATCAAAACCACATTTGCACACATCTTGTAATAACTCAACAAACTCAGAGTTGCTTGAACCTAACACGTCGTACACATTATGCGTTTGGAGGAATTTCAATAGCTCAGCTAGACAGTTAGGCATAACCCTTGTATCTGTTACACAATGAAGGATGCTTAACAAGGAAGTCAGTCAACAAAGACAAGTTCTCAATAGCCAAACGCTTCTTGGAGACTAGACTCTCAAGCTCCCCGGAGACAACAAAAGATAGTTTAATAGCCGAGAGGAGTACTTAAAGCAGCCTTAGTTTCTAAAATTTTTGCTTTCTGTTGAATGATAGTCTCCAAAACAGCTTCAGAGGATGTCAATTGATGCTTAAGATCTTCCACATGTTGATAAAAAATGTTTATCTTCAAACGGATATCTTCAACTTCCTTGGTGACATGCTGCTGGGAATCCAATAGTTTTTCCAATGCATTTTGAGAGAATCGTAAATCAGGAAACAAAGCGTGCTTTTCAACACCATCCAACCACTCTTTATCAAACGGAAATCTACGCACATCTTGTAATAACTCAACAAATTCAGAGTTGCTTGAACCTAACACATCCAACGCACTATGAGTTTGGAGGAATTTCAATAGCTCTGCTAGGCAGTTGTAGGCATAACCCTTGTATCTGCTACTCAATGAAGTGTCCCTTATAAGAACTGAAGGATGCTTAACAAGGAAGTCAGTCAATAAAGACAAGTTCTCAGTAGTCAAATGCTTCTTGGAGACTAGGTTCTCAAGCACCCCTATGACAACCGAAGAAGAACTTAAATCTTCATCTATTTGAGGAGGGTCCCCTGAAAGTATAGGAAAGAATAATTATGCACATTTGATCACAAGAAAATTAATTAAAAATAAAACAAAGAAATAAAATACCTTCAGAAGGCTTTGAAGAAAACTGAGATGCGATAGAAGAGGGTCTTGATTTGGAAACTAATATGTCATCATCCTTTGAAAACTGATCCTCAGTATTTGAGCTTACTTTCATGACATTTTCATCATTTAGAGAAGCTGAACAAAAGGTGGGAAAGAAGAGAGTTAAACTTCAAAATGAAAAGGGCGATGAGGTAACTTAAGAAAATAAAACCGATCCAAAGAGTCTTTACCTTGATCATCGTTAGTATTTCTAGTTTCCTGCCAGATTTTAACATCAACATATTGAGTGGTAACATCACCATTTTCCTACAAAATTCATATAAAAGAATATATTATCATGAATTCTTAATATTTATAGCATCAACCTCACTAGTCACTATATATACTTTCACCTGAAATAAGCTTATTTCATTATAGAAACAAAATAGAAAAATAGAAAACAAAAGAATCCAAATGTGAAAAGAAGTAGACTCCAATTATGTTCTCTTTGTATCAAAATGACTCTTGTAAATGAAATCCCATGGAAATTTAATAATGAAAAACATGACAACAATATTTGAAGGCTTTGTTAAATAAAATAAACTCACTTTTGAATGAGGTGATGAAGTTTTTATCTTGGCATTAGCTGATGTGGTTCCTTCTTCAACACTTATTTCACTACCCTGCTTAATATTAAATGGATGTTTAGGATTGTAGTATAATTCAATTCTTACATTGAAAAAGTGTCAAAAAGAATACAAGAAAAACAAGGGGGAATGCCTTTTGTTTAGGAGCAACTAATTGTATAGGTAGCTCATTCTTTGTTGTTTCTGAGATGGTCGACAAATTTGATGCGACATTTTTTTCTAACGCAGTTCCTTCTTCAACAGTTATTTCAATAGGCTCCAGCTGATTTCACATCATGAAAATGTAAATTAGTTGCAAAATATTTTTAAGCAGTAGTTAATGTAAAATTTATTTCTTTAAATGTTTCAGTTTTAGCTCTATATGCACGATTAGGTGCTACTATATTACATTATTTTCCTGAGAAGGTTTCACATTAGGATCAGTTTCTCCAAGTGGACGTTGTTGCCCGATTTGTTGTTCAGTCATCAATTCCTGTAATAAGAACATATGAATTGGCGATCTTTAGTTATCAATAATGGCCATTACTCGCTATTCGCTAAGGCTCAGATTAACTGATCTTTATATGCAAGGGATCTTGAAATGGCCTGCAAATTACCTCTGAATTTGATGGTATTATTGCTACTGATGTCATCTCTTGTCGAGGAACATTTTCAACAAATTCATGCTTTATCTCTAGTGTTTGTTCCATTTCTTTCTGCATAAAAAATAAACTATTTGATTAAAATGCATTGTATTGGTCATTGTATTCAATATTCATATGCGGTTAGCTTGAATAAATAGAATAGTATTGACCTGTGAAAAAGTCAACTCGTGTCCCGATGTTGCTTCAACTTCAGTGATTTCTGAATTTGGATATTCATTACAAGTATCGTGGCCTTTGGACTCATCATGTACCTGCTCGAATATCTTCTGCAAACGCTCGTTGAATAGATAATCTATAGCAAAATATTAACATCATTACATAGTACCTCATAAGAATAATAATAAAATCAACCGTAAATCGTCATTTTCAAAGTTGGGTCACTTTTAAGGATTCTAAATTAAGAAGTTATTGCTTAAAATAGTAAAATACTTCAATTTCCAATTCATTGAATAACAATTTTTCATAAAACTCTACTATTTAACTTCGTTAAAGAGTGTCCGGAGATCCTCGTTAGCATTTCTCTTAAAACTTGTATAGGTCACTCCACGAGCTGTTATATAATTATATTTTAGAAATAAACCTATCACACATACCTCTACTATAGAAGCTTCAATTGTTTATATAATCAAATGATATAATTTATTAGAGATGAATTTTAGAGGAAAATCATCCTTAAATCCTTGATATGTTTTTGTTGCTGTAAATATTACTGCATGATATGTAATTATTTAAAAATATTGGATAGAGTGTGTACCGTAGCCAAACTTGCCACCATATAAACCAGAAAAATCATTTTCGAAGTCTGCTGTTGATGCTGAAACCAGAGATAGTTTTGGACAATTCAGTATGAAACGATATTTTACAGCTTGAAATTGAATTCCCTGGTCATGATAGAGGCTTGGTAGATTTTCAAATACTACAACTTTCAGATTTGGAATCTCCACTTTGTGATCATCACCTTCACTTACAAATATTTCCTCTAGCTCATCTGCTTCTCTTATCATTAGAATATGTAACTCAGGAAGCTCTTTACATATGGACATTGGAAAAACATATTTCAACTTGTTGCACTTTACTACTACAAGTGTATTTAACTTTGGGAAGCATGTCTTTGTTGTATTCTTCAAATCATCTTCAATAATATGCTTCAACTCGTTGCATTCTTCAATTCTCAAAGTGAGCAACTGTGGTAGACACCTTATTATAGAAGTGGAGAAAACAATTTTCAACTTTTCACATTGCTTGATTTTTAATTCTCTAAGGCATGTCATCATAGGCAAAACATCCAAATCAATGTCTTTCAAAGCTAAGTTCATTTGTTGTTCATTTATTTCATTCGCATTCAATTCCTGTAATAAATGAATGGGAAATAAACATATGGATTAAATTATTACATTATAATGTAACCAAAAGAAAGTACTACATTATTTAATTAAATTAATATTGTTATTTAATTTTCAACACTCCAACCCTTTTGTTTTTCAATCTACTATCCTTTCTCCATTCGTTAAAAAAAAATAAAAAAAATTTCCTTCATATGTTCCTCCATTGAATCAACTCCCACGTTCACATTTTCGTATAAGTTGTAGATAAGGACGAATGGCTTCATAATAATGGGTATCATTGGCCACCCCAAAAGAAAAAAATCTTGAATAATTAACATATGGTAAGCCACCTTTGAACCAAATTTAAGAGGTTCATATTAGACACACCCTAAAAAATGTACTTGTTTAAAAAAATTAAATATGCTGTTAGTTAACATAAAATTATTGTTTTGTTTTTTGTCCCCATCATAAAAAAAACCGCATTTTTCAATTCTTACAAAATTATCCTACAAACAGTGTATGATGAAACCAAACATGTTTAATCATCTTTTGAATTTTAATTTTTTTAATGTTTTTTACAGGCATGATTTGAACATTATTCAATGTTGCTCCACAATTTTTGTTTGGCATAAGATGAATGAAATATAAACTTTTTAAACATCAAAATATAAAAAGTAACAAAAATAGAGAAACTTATGTGGAGGAAATTTTTATAAAAAAATCATTTAAAAATATATAATGACTTAAAATCATCAAATTTAGATTCGCAAACAACAAAGATATACAAAATAGCGATACCTTGATGATTTTACTGTCCCCGCAGTTATTGAGTTCAAGTTCCTTCAAAGGTGGAAATGTTGTGTGATATTGTTTGGGACACATGCTGACTAAACTTGGCAGATTGCGAAGAACGAAGGTCTCCAATACTGGAAGATGAAGATGAATCTCAATGTGGTTTTGATCATCATCAGTGAAGTGTCCAATTATGTATTCCAATTTCTCACAATCTTTAACTTTGACATTTCTTAATTTTGGGAAGACAGTGCCCCAGTTATTGGCACCAGTGTTGTCTTGATCATCAATGTCTATTATAATGTGCTTTAATTCATCACACTTACTAATTGTCAAAGTCTCCAACATCATTCTTGGAGCATTGGATAGGATGAATACTGATTTCATCTTCGAAATATTCTTCAGTGTAATCTCTTTAATATTGCACAAGATATATGATGGTATTGAAAGACATTGAGCACGCTCCCACATGTTAAGGCTATATGAATTTGATTTCTGCAATCATGTCATCCAAATAAAAATAGAAGTTAAATAATCTCTTATTTCTACCCAAATAAAAAATGTACATTAATAGTAATCTTCAAGCATACGATGTCTAATAAAATGAATTTAGAAATAGTTTTTTTTCTTTTCAAAAAATAAATTGTATCAATAGCTATGTTGCATAGGTATGGGTACAGTACCCAAAATCGATGCGGGTACCGATACAAGAATACGTCTATTTTTAAAGAAACTAAAGAGCGGGTACGTCAATAAAATTATGAGTTTTGCTATATAATATAACATGAGAGGGCTAAATTCTTCAATTTATTATAAAAACATCACAATAAAAGTTTAAATAGTAAAATTTTTTTAGTTGTTTACAACCACAAAAAATTCCTGTACAAATATAATACTATATTATCATATTAATAAATAAGAGAGAGTCACAATTTTCAATCACAATAGAATAATGAACTAAAATGAAGTACCATAAGCACCGTACGCGTACCCCCTTTTTAGATGTACCCATGCTTCAGAGATCAATAGATAGTATCGTATTAAAAAATTACAAAAAATAACATCACAGAAGAAATAGAAGGTAAGAGGGTTACCATTAAATTGTCCTGCGGTTGATCCTTAGAAACCAATGTGGTTTTAGTCCTTGTGGTACTCCTCAATTTGTTGTGCCCATATTTTTTACCACAACAATATATATCAGTCCATGAAAATATGTTGCATTTGATTGGTTCTGATTGTTCTTCTGGCTTGGAAGTATCTCCACAAATGGAAGATGACCTCTTAATGGGTGAAGTCATGGTACGATTACATTTTGGGAAAATGTCGATGAAATTCGGTATGCCATCAAGCTCCATTGTTTTGAGGGAACCAAGTTTGACATCTTGGCCAAATATGTATTTTAGCTTATCACAACTTTTTATCGTGATGGATTCTAGTGCTGGAAGATCATGAGCAGATTGAAACGGAAGTATTATTTCAATTCTTGGACACTTCTCAATACTAATAACTTCCAGTTTCTGAAAAGCTGAGCCTTGACTTGTGCTTTCATTATCATTAACAATTTCACCTCTCGATTCCTGCCCTTTTCTTTCATCTATTATGTATTCAAGACATCCACAGTCATATATTTCCAATCTCTCCAACGACAGTAGGCTAACAGCAGTTGACTGTTGAAATAGGGAGATCAACATCGGGCATCCTTTCAATGACACACTCTTTAGATTGAATAGGTTTAGTTTGCACTTAAATAAGCTTTTCAGATGTTGACAATCATTGATGGACAGATTCTCTAAACTGTTCAGAGAGTCAACAGAAAGAGGACCATTGCACAATTCTTCCAAATTTTCTAGGTTCCAAAGTCGTAGTACAACCAACTTGGAGAAGACTTTTGATACTTGGGATTCAATATGTTTAGTGTCAATGAGGCATTGCAGTTTTGAAATGCAACTCAAACTAAGCTCAACTAGATCATTCATACCATGATCCAAAGGAACAATCTCAGGTATGATATTTCTCCATCCCCCCTCGATTCTTCTTAGTCTAAGAACCTCTGCTTCTTGCATACAGTACTTGAGTGTTGTTTCAGATAGGTAAACCTCATCTTTGCGTACAAAAGACACACACTTTGATACTGATATATCGTTGAAGAACCACTCATCAATATAAAACCTTTGCAATTTAGGGAAAGATATTTCTCTGCAAAATTCATTAAAGCTAGCATTGAAATACAACACTTCAAGTGATGAGCATCCTTCAATCACTTCAAAAGGATTATTCCTTGAAATTCTACAACAGTTCAAGTTCAATAATCTAAGTTTCTCTAGTTTTGTGATTCCATGAGGCAATTCATCAATGCCACAAGATGCCAAGTCAAGTGTCTCAAGACTTTGCAGGTTTTCCAAAATAGAAATGTCACCCAAATTGACATTCGTAAAGAGAAGCGATCGAATATTCTTCAATGACTGAATTGAATGAGGTAATGATGGAGCTAGTTCAGAATAATAATCAAGGGTTAAATGAAAAACTCGAAGCCCCGTAATATTTTCAAAAAATGAGTTCGGGACTTCGATTTTCACATCGTGACAATTTTCATCCTTATGCACAGTGACAATTAGAATCTCAAGCTTGGAACCATCAAGCTTAAAGGAAAACACATCCTTGGGCTTGCATTCACATAACAAATATTTAATATTTGTCTCCCTTTCAACCATTGCCTTTTGATTTTTATCATACAACTTCACTGTTTGAATCTCTTTGTTCGCTATCCAGTGGGCTGCATCACGAACCAAGTCATGCATTTTCACTCTGTTTTGATCGGCCTCCAACAACAAACAAGAATCTATGAGTTTATTTTTGGATATAACAACTTGAGTTCGAGCATCTTCATAGCTGACATAACCTTCCCCAAAAATGCCTCCTCCGATGCCAAGTCTGGTTAACCTTTCGGTAGGTATTTTTTCATCTTCTTGAAATACAGAACACAAAAGCAATAGTCTCTTGGCCTTCTCATTCTTCATATTATCATAGCTAACTTGCAAGAGTTTATAAATTTTAACAAGTTCATCATCAACACCGTGCATGGGTTTCTGCAAGGATTTTAAGGCCCCATCCCACTCTTCCGGATGTTGTATGCCCTTTAAACTACTGGCGATAACAGCAATTGCAATTGGTAACCCTTTGCATTCATTTGCAATTTTACAGCCCTTGTCGAGCAAAATTTTAGGTGACATTTCTTTTAGACCAGCATACCTTTGGAACATGGTCCATGCTTCTTCATCAGATAAGACCTTCAGTTGGATTGTCTTATTGCTTCCTAATCTGTTGCAGACAGAGAGATTGCGCGTGGTTACAAGAATTCTACAGTCTTTGTGATTGTCAGGAATCCCTATTTTATCAAAATCGATAACATCCCACACATCATCCAATATCAGAAGAATTTTCTTTTCCTTGGTTTGATCAATCTTACCTTCATTGGTTAATCTACTCCATAGTTTTCTGGGTCGGTCTGATTCACTACAGTCGTCAAATTTCAATCCCAAGGGTCCAGCAATATCATCTTGAATCTTTCTGATATCAGGAGACAATGACACTGTTGTATCGATGACGTAAGTAAATTGTTTGGATTGCTTAAGTTCCTTACCAACTTCTTTGGCCAATGTAGTTTTTCCTGTGCCCCCCATCCCTTGCAACCCGGTTATATAATTGTTGTCATCTTTCAGAGCATCTAAAAGCTCTTTGTATTTGAATTCCCTACTTTCAAAAGAAATATAGTGTTTGGATGAATAACGTTCAACATCTGGAAGATGAGCAGGGAGTCCAATTACAAGATCCTTTCTAGTTTCAATTAATTTTTTAATTTTCTCCTTCTTATTTGCCAGATCCTTTCCCCTTCTATATCGCCATATGCAGTCGGGGCAAAATCCAAAAAGACATTTTTGTTTTGCTTTTGTGTCTTCTTGAATTAGCTCATCAGCTTCTTTTTCCCATGAACGAACATTATCTTGAACATTGTCTCCTCTTCTGATTGCCTGATCAACAAGTTCCTTGACAGTTGTCCTATCTCTTTCAAATCCAACTCTTTCTTCTTCAAAATCATTAGCAATGCACGTGAAGCAACATATATAACCTGTCTCTGCGATTGCCCCATTTATCAATTTCTCCACATAAGGTTTCGCCAAATCTGTCAGAAAACTCGCCATCTAAAAAATTTCAATAGATCAAAGTTAGGAGTAATATTCACTACAATTCATGTTCTGCAGATAACAAAAGCTGGAGAGGCAATTACATTTATAGATTCAATCTATGCATTAGCCACCCTTTAAACTGTTAATGTATATGGTATCCTGCAACTAATAAGGTAATCTTTTCAGATAGGATCTCGTAGAGTTGCAACTTACTAAGTAATCCTTTCATATCATTTATTTTCTATCTGACTAAAATTGTAAGGTTCTCTTGACAGTGTTTCATGGTGGATATCAAACTCGATACTTCACAAAACTTTGGAAAAGATTAAATTGAAATTAGAGCACCACATGGAACATGGTTAAATTGACTACTTCTAACATTTTTGAGGATTTTGATTTGGAAAAAGGTTTCAAGTTTAAGCTTTACTTTGACAAGAAAAATTAATATGGCTAGAGCAAAAAAAATCATACAAAAACATAAAACTCAAGTTGATTTATCAACCCTCAATATCCAATTTTCAAACTTTGGTACCATTAAACAATGAACTAAATATCCACTGATTATGATTAAAATAAAACCATATATATGATTGTTATTTACCTTATTGATAACACTTTCAGTGGATAATCAAGTTTCATGAACAATCTTCCTGATCTTTCTCCAGTCTGCAGTAGCTACCATCACAAGAATAAAGAAGTGCTGACTGCATTTCAAGTTCTCATTAGTTTAAAGTAATGTTTATGGTCCAAAAGAAAAAGAACAGACAGTTTTTAATTATTAGTATGCAAATTAAAGTTTCCATTATCGAGAATCTTAATTTACAGCTAATATAAAGTAAAGTTTCCATTATTTATATCATCTTTGTTGATATAAAGCTTCAATAATTGGTCTCACTTTCACATTTGTAATAATCCATTCATTTCCAATTATAAAGAAAACCAGCCAACGGTCATGATTTGGTTTGAAGAACATTGTTACTAAATTGTTGTGGGGCAATAAAATATTTGGTTGGTGGCACATGCCTTTATAGAATTAACAGATTACAAAATGATGTTAATAATTGAAAAATGAAATATTGAGCTTTAATAAAGTAGCTCCTCCAAATAAAGTACTCACCATTTATTACTCCATGTCTAACAAGACTTAAAATCGCTTCAAGCTGATTGGTTTATTTTTTCTTTTCTTTTTAATAAAGTAGCTCATTCAAACAAGTTTTTACTCCTCAGTTGCACATTAACATTAACTTTCATATTTGAGTTTTATACGGTTATTAAATAAATGATTAATCATTTCAAGAAAAATAAATGATTAATAGTGTCGATTTTAATGACAAAATATGTATTATTTATTAAAATACCCTTATTAATTACAGTTAGTGGAATATATATAGATAATTGAAATGCAATAAATAAGGGTATGTTAGTGGAAAAAATATATTTTATTTGTATTATAAAAGGGACGAGAAAAAAATATATGAAAGAAAACATCTTATTAGAAAAAGAATATATGTGCATGTTTTATGGGATGAAATTTGAGTATTTTGTTGTATGAAATATGTGTGGATAAGTTGGTTGCTCATGAAACCCACTACTTTCAAGGTCTTAGGCTTAATTCTCTCCGGTGTTAATTTCAGTAAGCTAGTTTGGCTTGTTAAAAAAAACAGTTTGTTGCACATGATTGTGAAAATTTTGATTGGTTTTGAAGTTCTGTTGTAAATATTTTCTTACAAGCCTGAACATCTCCCATATTTGCTTTGCTATAAAGAGGCTAAGTAAAGAAGAGGGTGAAAGTATGCAGTGTTCTTTAATCCTTATTGCTTTTTGCTGCAACTTTTGAATAGGGATCATGGTGTCATAGCATTGCAGATTTTGATGAATAAGACATGAAAACTGTGACGCTGTCTTAATTTTGCTATCAAGGGAATAACGGCCGCTATTCCAGTTTCGGCTAATGAATGTAGTGCCAGAGCAGTAAAAAAATAATTTTAGGATTTTTAAAAATAATAAAATTTAGGAGTCAATGTGTGCCACTATGCTATTTCGCAAAGGGGATTTTAGGCGTTCTTCAAATTTCCGCAATCTGCTATTGGTAACACTATTTTGGGCTTTCATTTTATGGCTTTTCATATTTTCGCTCTCACGACATTGAACTATCAAAACAAAGAAACACAGAATCAATGAAAAAGAGAAACATTGTGCTTGAGGTGTATCTTTGATGGGTAACAACAGGTTCATCATGTCAGGTATGAAGAAATACAAGCAGATCAGGGAAGCAAAATTACTCTCATGTTATGGAAAAACACATCTTGATCATACTTAATGAATTTTATACAATTTCACATTCAGCTGATCATACTCCATTATTAACAAAGCCAATGAAGTTGGATGTTGAGGTCCCTGAAGCCACAGGGTTTGGAAGGCATATGAGACGAGGCTTCAGTCAACAAAATTTGATATGATTGCAGTAGAACTAATTTTACAGGCATGAGGCTTATAGTCAATTATAAGACAAATGAAATGTAATTGTAATTTATTTACAATTCATTAAAAAATTTAACTTTGAATTAATACTACTAATGTAATCGATCAACTATCATGGCTATTTGAACCTGAAAATTCTTTTGAATTTTTTAATGAATCTTTTGTTAGAAACCTGCAAATTTGAACCGTGGCTGTATCAAAGTAGTTTCCCACCACACATCAAATATCATGAAAAGTCCAGCTAACCTGTAGAGGTTATTATACACTAATACTCCAGAAATATCAAAAGAAGCCGATCAATGCTTAAGATCCTCACTTGTAGAGTCAAAATGTGTTTTGAGTCTAACAATTTTTGCAATTCATCTTGAGAGACATGGAAATCAAGAAACAAAGCGCACTTTTCGACACCATCCAATCAAAACCTTATTAAAGGAAAATTTGTGTACATCTTGTAATAATCAACAAATTTATGCACCTAAGGCTAACGCGTCAAGCATACTGAGTGTCAAGGAACTTCAATAGCTCAGCTAGGCAGTTGTAGGCATAGTCCTTGTATCTGTTAACACAGAAATCAGTCAACAAAGACGCCTAATTGAATTGAAAAATATAAGATTTAAGGTGTTCATGGAACAAACAGTCATGTATATGTAGACGCCAAGAGATTTAATTCCCAGAGTCACCTTTTTTTGTTCCTTAAATGAACAACAAATGCAAATTCTATAACTACCATCTTTCAAGATCTTAACATCAACAATCAGCTATAAATAAAACTTTAGACTCAAAACATATGGAGATTGGAAAGACATATTTCAACTGATTCCACTGTACTACAGCAAGTGTTTGTCTTTGTAGAGATACAATTTGTGGATTTATTCTCGAGATCATCTTCAATAACATGCTTCAACTCTTTGCATTCTTCAATTCTCATATTAAGTAACTGTGGTAGACACCTTATTATAGAAGTGGAGAAAACAATTCTTATTTTTTCACATCGCATGATTTTTAGTCTTGTAAGGTTTTGGAGGGAGAACGAATCTTTGGGACATACAAAAATGTTTGTCATCATAGGCAGAACATCCAAATCAATGTCTTCCAAAGCTAATTTCATTTACTTCATTGAGACAAACAATACTTTCTACTTTGGAGTTATTATTTACCATGAGTCTTTTCAAAGCAAGAAAATGATCCACATTCCCACCTAATTCCTTCTTATTTGTCAGTTCCTTTCCCCTTCTATATCGCCATATGCAATGAGAACAAAACTAAATTATAAGACTATTTGACAATTTTACACTAATTAAACGTAATTAATTTTGTATTGCAAAAAGCAATTATGAGTTATGCTACGAAGTTACCCTTCATTATCGGTATTGGAAAGATAATATAACGAATTTTAAAAAAAAGTAATAAATAACCATATTCTATTGGTTGATTTTGTAAAAAAAAAATTAATGAAATAAAATGGAGTAGAATGAAACCCATTCCATCTAATACCATTCATTTTTTCATTCCCTCAATTTTAGATGTATCCAATGGAATGAAACACACTAGTTTTTGTAATTACTCAATGTGATGTGTTGATGAATAATTTTTTTTGCGGGGGTATTAATGTATTATGATGAGGGCTTTAAGGTATGTTTAGTCCTCGCAATTAGGCGCCATTTAAAAATTCGTCCCTGTAATCGTTAATCCTGGCGATTTACCCTTGCATTGTTTAATCAGTTAAAAATTCGTCCCTTAACCCAGTTAGTGACTGCCACATCATCAAATTAACAAAATGGCATGGGAATGGACAAAAATACCCTCATCATCCTTCTTCTTCCTTTGAACAACGCATACCCAGACCCCAAATTCGTGTAAAATACTCTCTCTTTCTCAATGTTGCCACAGGGAACGTCGTGTGAAGCTTGATTCAATCTGGTTCCAATCTCTTTCTCCTCTTTCATCTTCTTCTTCCATTGAATTCAATTCCAAACTTATTTATTATTCAAAGCGTGAATTGCTATTATGTGTGGTATTGCTGCTGCTGTTTTGAATTGGTGTTCAAATTCATTCCTTGCTACTGCCATGTTCATATTGTTCTTCCAATTCAATTGCGATTGCCGTTTTGTTTTCATCCTGTTGCTGCGTTTTAAAGTTGCGGTTCCATTCGATTCCAATTGCTTGCAACTGCTGATTCCGATTGTCTCCGAATTCACTTGTCCCCACTTTCGTTATTATTCTCGTTGACGGAGGACTCGCCGTCGCCGTTTCTGGTTGATTTTTTCGTTGTATCCGCCGCCGCCGTCGTAGCGGTTTCCGTCTCCGTTTCCAATCTTCACTGTAAAGCTTCTCTAATTTTTCTCTGATTTTTCTTGTTGTTTTTCTTCTTCTGTGTATGTTGAATTGGGAAAAAAATTGTGTATGTATGTTGTTTTTCCTTCTTTCTTTGATTTTTCTGAGTTGAAAGTGAGAAGGTGATGAATAATCATGAGTATATGATGAAGAAGGAAGGAGGTTATGGAGAGGTTGGTGGTGGTGTCGTGATGCAGAGAAGAGAAGAGGAGTGAAGGTTTTGAGAAGATAACATCAGGGGTATTTTTGTCCTTTCCTATACCATTTTGTTAATTTGATGACGTGGCAGTCATTATCTTGGTGAAGGGACGAATTTTTAACTGATTAAACAATGCAATGGTAAATCGCCAAGATTAGCGATTACATGGACGAATTTTTAAATGGGGCCTAATTGCAAGGACTAAACATACCTTAAAGCCTATGATTAGGGATCTTATGATGAGATCTGAGAAATCCACCTCTCATCATTCAAAATATGATGCGTTGCAGAATAATTTTTCCGAAATCGTTCAATAGCACAATTTTATTGGCTAAGGATAAATCTATTTTGTTAATGTGTGAGTGGATTATGAAAGCTGAAATTAGTGGAGGTTGGCTAAGTTTTTTCAATTGTGATTTCTCAATTATGATAGGTTCGATTTTGATTTACTGTAGTGAAAGCTTGGAGTGATCTGAGGTCAGCTCACTTTCTAGACACATATAAACAATAACCCACGATGAGAACAAGAATTTCAATATCTTGTTTGTATCTTGTTCAACACTGTAACTGTAATTTTCTCTCTAACTTCTACCTCTCTTCTAACACCTTTAACAAAAACCCTAAAAAAAAAAAGAACCAACTCTTAAATTCCATCAAAAACCTCAAACGTTAAACAAAAGAAGGGACAATACTCAAGTAGTATAAAGTAAAGTTTCCATTATTGAGAATCTTTACAGCTAGCTTGTCATCCTTGTTGATATAAAGCTTCAATTATTGGTCTCACTTTCACATTTGTAATAATTCCAAGTCTAAAGAAAACCCACCGACGGTCATGATTTAGTTTGAAGAGCCTTTTTACTAAATTGTGGCGGGTCATTAAAATATTTGGTAGCACATTGTTTATCACAAATGATTGGAATAATTGAAAAATGAAATAGTGTTTAGATGTGTTTGCGAGTGAAATTTTAAAGAGTTTTGACAGAAAAGATTTTAGAGGGCAAAATCTATATTTTGATATTATATTTGATATTTAAAAAAAAATATACCGGAAAAATAATTTAAAGAATTTGAAAAAAAAAAGTAATTGATAGTTAAGGGTATCATACGAAAACGAAAATAACATTAATTCATTAATATCCTAAAGTGACTTATAATTTATGACAATATTTTTCTTCTTAAAACGACTTATAATTTTTTTAAAAGCTACCTTCTCCTCCAAACTTGTAAACAATGTCTAATACAATGTTTGTATTGATGGAAAATGGCAGAGTAGAATGGAGTGAGATAAAACCATATTTCATTGTTTGGTTTCGTAAAAAAAAAAAAAGGGAATGTAGTACAATAATGAAACCCGTTCCATCCAATGCCATTTATTTTTTCCATCCCCCAATTTTAGGTGCATCGATCCAATGAAATGAAACACTGGTTTTTGTAGTTACTCAAAATATGATGTGTTGATGAATAATTCTTCTTATAATTTTTTGTGGGGGTGTCATGATGAGGTATCTTATGATGAGAGCTGATAAATCCACCTCTCATTAATTACTCAAAATATGATGTGTTGATGAATAATTTTTATGAATCGTTCAATGTGTAGAACGAATGTCTTATATTAAACACTTATAATAGGATGATACTAATGTCTAAAAATCACGACTGATGGTAACTCAGCCTAAATGACTGAAGATTGCAAAAAATAGATTCAGTGGGTAATAACAACTCATGGTGTGATAGAACATCTTATGATAAAACCAGAAAAGCATAATTTATGTTGCAACATGAGGATGAGATAATAGAAACTCTTAATGAGATTCTATATTCTATCTAAATGGAGTGAAGTACAAAGAAACATGATTAATCTTGATAACTCACCTATACGATTGTGCAACCCAGGCTGATTCCTATGAGATTTTGAGTTAGAATACCAAGAGCATTCGTCAAACTGGGATAAATGTGTTGGGCCTTAAACATACGAGATTTTAGATTACACCTTAGTAAAAAGTTGTGTGCGGATTCCATGTTTGTGATTGAGTTCAATGCTACGAGTATGAGAGAAACTCTTTTTAATCGAAATTTTTCTCGTTTTGCAAAGATTTAAGTTGTTGACGACACCTTTATTTATTAGTAACCATATGAAAAGGTTTTAACATTTATACCTTTAATGTATTTAAACCTTAAACCAAATTAATAATTTACCGATTTCACTTTCTTGTATATATGTGGCGGGTCAGTAAACTCACTATATAGATGGTCAGATGTAATAATTTCAAGAGCACACATGCCATGAACTCTACGGTTCCATGGAGAATAACTAGTGAATAGAGATCATGATCATGTTCATATAGTTAAGCCTCTGTGTGAACAAGAAGTATAGAATTGCATAGGTGAACCTCTAAATAAAACCTCTTCAACGTCCAAATAAAGGTCAACTTCAGTTCTCATTTGAACATTGAGACATCAAGCATAACCCATTGGATCCACTCCAGTAGAAAAAGCACGCAGTTATACACATTAATTGATCTTGCCTATCCATTTGCGATTATCCGACTCATATTACACCTTCAATTAACCATCGATTATTTAATAATCTTTACAATTGTTTTGCAATCAGAAGGTCAAAATCAATAATTACGTCTTGCAGTTATTGCATAGAATCCAAATTCAACCCCAAATTAAGCAAACAATACATAAAGCATATAAAAGACAACATGTCTAAATCACTTTACATTATGTTACAACTATAATATTTGAGCAGCACTTATTCTTCCAACTATCTCGATTACCATATATCTTGATACTCAGAATCACATAGCTCGTCCTCCTCACAAGCTATGTAATAAATAACCAACGTTATAACAACACTAAAATTTACAAAATATACTCAACGTGATTTAATTTCTTATTTGAAATAAGGAAAAAAATTAATACTTCCATGACCAACATAACATACAACAATCAATAGTAATTTCCAAATAACCTATCAGTTAGATGCTTTAATTCATTTAAGATGAGAAAAGGAGAAACTATCCAAGCAATAAATAACACTCAAGGATAAAAGCTCCAACAATAATTCAGCAGCCAACAAATACAATAAAATATGAACACTTAAAGCAGCGCATGTTTCTAAAATTTATGCCTCTAGTTGAATGATACTCTCTGAAACAGCTTTAAAAGAAGCCGATCAATGCTTAAGATCCTCACCTATAGAGTCAAAATGTGTTTTGAGTCTAACAATTTTCGCAATTCATCTTGAGAGAGACTTGGAAATCAAGAAACAAAGCGCACTTTTTGACACCATCCAATCAAAACCTTATTAAAAGAAAATTTGCGTACATCTTATAATAATCAACAAATTTATGCACCTAAGTCTAACTCGTCAAGCATACTGAGTGTGAAGGAATTTCAATAGCTAAGCTAGGCAGTTGTAGCTATAGTCCTTGTATCTATTACTCAGTAAAGTTTCTTTTAACACAGAAATCAGTCAACAAGGACGCCTAATTGAATTGAAAAATATAAGATTTAAGGTGTTCATGGAACAAACAGTCATGTATATGTAGACGCCATGAGATTTAATTCCTAGGGTTACCTTATTTGTTCCTTATTAAATGAACAACAAATCCGAATTCTATAATTACCAAGTTTTCAAGGTCTTAACATCAACAATCAGATATAAATAAAAACATGGACTAAATCAGTGACTACATATATATGATTGTTCTTCTTTATATAGAGTATCAACTTCATTCTGAAATGGTTTTCATATCATTCACATTTCCAAAGTAGTTAAAGCAAATATAGATTCCTAGAGGCTCTGTTCATCCATCATATGTAACCAGCATATCTCATATCTTAATCTATTGAATGTTGAAGATCCTGCAAACTAAACATCTTCTGGTAGTGCGATACCTTGCAAAATATTTTGAATGTGCAAATTCATCTAAAACATGAGCAGTCACATATGTACGATGTGGTGTTTGGGTGCTTGATTTATCGCAGAATACCACATAATACAATTTCCCAATCATATTGCATGGAGAAAACAGTAAAATAACATCATTAATGTAACATACATACATCAATCAATAATAGTTTTCAATACACAAACATAATAAGACGTTTTAGTTCTTTTCGGATGAGAAATGACGAAACTTGACACCCAAGGGATAAAAAATATTGAAGGACAAAGGTTCCCACAATGAAAAGCATAACAAAGCAGAAATGATGGAATATAATTACTAGAAAATATAGTCTAATAGCCAATAGGGGCAATTAAAACCGCCTCTTGTTGAATTATATTCTTCAAAACAGCTTTAGAGGATGTCAATTGATGCTTAAGATCCTCCACATGTTGACTTAAAATCTCTATCTTCAAATGCAACACTTCAACTTCCTTGGTAACTTGTTGCTTGGAATCCAATAATTTTTGCAAGGCATCTTGGGACACTTGTATTTCAGGAAACAAAGCACGCCTCTCCACATCATCCAACCAATCCTTATCAAAACCAAAGTTGCGCGCATCTAGTAGTAGCTCCACAAATTCAGAGTGGCATGAGCCTAATACATCCAAGACACTATGAGTTTCAAGGTATTTCAATAGATCAGCCAGTAAGTTGTAGGCACAACCCTTGAATCTATTACGCAGTGAATTGTCTTTTAAATGAACAGAAGGATTTTTAACAAGGAAACCAGTCAGGATAGATAAGTTCTCATAATCCAAATGATTCTTGGAGACTAGTTGCTCAAGCTCACTCTTGACAAACAAAGAAGAACTTAAATCTTCTACATTCTGAGAAGTGTCCCCTGAAACTAAAGGAAAGAATAATTTAATCCTTTTGAGCACAAAATAAAGTTTTTAAGATAAAATGAAGGGAAAAAATATATACCTTTGGATCGCATTGAAGGAGTTTGAAATTCTTCAGGCGAAGGAATGACAAGAGAGGGCTTAGATTTTGGAACTTTAAATTCAACATCCTTAGATAATTGTTCCTCAACAATTGAGGTTACTTTTATGACAGAATCATCATTTACAGAAACTGAACAAAAGGCGTGAAAGAAGAGATTTAAACTTCAAAATGAAAAGGGTGAGTGATGAGGTAACTTAAGAAAATAAAATTGATCCAAAGAGTCTTCACCTTGATCATTATTAGTGTTAATATCAACATCTTGAGTGGTAAGAGGATTTGTTATGGCAATAGGAGGAGAAGGTATGGCTATTTGGCCGTCACCACATTCCTACACAAATTCAAATAAACAAATGATATCATCATGAAGTCTTGATAAAATTTTTTTGGATTAATCTAAACACATATTTTTAATGATGTTTGGTTCTTTTAGCTTTTTATTTTTTGTCTCAAAACTTTGGTTCTTCTAGGAAACCAAGATATAATAAATGATGTTATTTCTTTTGTACGCTTACAAAAACCAAAAGCATGCATTGAAAGAATTTAATTTTTGGTAAATGAATTAAGGATAAAATGGTCTAAACATGTCTAACACTATACTTTCTTAAATCCAAATTTTCCAAAATTCAAAAGCTGTAGATTCCAATTTTTTTCTTCTCGATATATCGAAATTAATTCAAAGCTTGATTCTTACAAATCCAATTCCATATTTTCATGGCCATTGAATCATAATAAAAAGACCAAGTTAATATCAAGGCTTTGTTAAATAAAATAAACTCACTGGTGATGATGCTGTTGTTCTCTTGGCATTAGCTGATGTAGTAGTTCCTTCTTCAACACTTATTTCGCTAACCTGCTTAAAATTAAAAAGATGTTTAAGATTGTAGTATTTCAATTCCTGCATTGACAAAGTGTCAAAAAGAATACTAGCAAGGAGTAACTACTTGTATAAGTGGCTCATTCTTTGTAACTACTTGTATAGGAAGGAGTACATTTTTTTTCTTTGTATAGGTGCTACATTCTTTGTTACCCATGGGCTCCAGCTAATTGTGTATCATGAAAATTTAAATTAGTTGGTTACATACAGCATATTTGTAAGAAGAACTTGAAATAAAATAAATTTCTTTCAGTATTTCCATTTTTAGCTTTATATGCACAATGCAGCGGTACGATATTACATGATTTACCTGAGAAGGTTTGACAACAGTATCACCTTCTCCAAGTAGACATTGTTTCTGCATCGATTGTTCATTCATCAACTCCTGTAACATGAACAGAAGCAATAATCATCTTCTGCTATTAATTACATCCATTAAAATTCTAAAGCAATTCGACATGGCTTGGAAATCACTTTTGAATTTGTTGGTATTTCTAAATCAGGAACATTTTCCACAAGTTCATGCTCTGTCTTTGGTGTTTGTTTTGTTTTCTTTGGAGAAGTCAACTCGTGTTCTGATGATGCATTAACTTCAACCCCAGCGGCAAAATCTTTCGAGGTTTCTGGATTTTCATTACCACTATCCTGGCCTTTGGTCTCTTTTTGTAATTGACGAAACAGAGCCCTCAAATAGTCTTTCAATTCCCAATCTACAGCAAAATATTATAAAGATTAACATCATTATATAGTAACTCAAGCATAATAAAATAAAAACCTCCACTTTCAATTGTATATCATCATTTTCAAGTATAAAGATGAACAAAATTTGTTTATCTATCTACCTAATAATTATACTTTACATAAAATTAAAGCTTCTATTAGATAGGTCACTACATGAGCCCTTACATTTTAGAAATACATATGCATGCATACCTGATATCGCTACTTTAGAAGATTCAATTGTTTATATCCTTTAACAATATTAATGCATGGTATATAATAATTTACAGTCAACATGTAATAGTTTTTAAAAATATTGGATAGAATACCATAGAGATTAATATCTAAACCATAAAGATCACTTTCAAGGAGTGCGGTTATTGCTGAAGCCAGAGAGAGTTTTTGACAATTCTGTATGAAACGATATTTTACAGCTTCAAATTGAATTCCTTGGGCATGACTGAGGCTTGGTAGATTTTCAAATACTACAAATCTTAGCTTTGGAATCTCCACTTTGTGATCATCACCTTCACTTACAAATATTTCCTCTAGCTCATCTGCTTCTCTTATCATCAGATAATTTAGCTCAGGAAGCTCTTTATATACGGAGATTGGAAAGACATATTTCAACTTGTTACACTTTGCTACAACAAGTGTTTTCAGATTTTGAAAGCATGTCTTTGTAGACATAAAATTTGAGGATTTTTTATTCTCCAAATCATCTTCAATAATATGCTTTAACTCTTTGCATTCTTCAACTCTTATATAAAGCAACTGTGGCAGACACCTTATTATAGAAGTGGAGAAAACAATTTCCAACTTTTCACATCCCATGATTTTTAATTGTGTAAGATTTTGGAGGGAAATTGAATTTTTGGGACCCACAAAAAGGCATGTCATCATAGGCAGCTCATCCAAATCAATGTCTTTCAAAGCTAAGTTCATTTTCTGTTCATTTATTTCATTGAGACAAACGATACTTTCTACGTTGGAGTTATTATATACCACAAGTTTCTTTAAAGCGAGAAAATGATCCACATTCCCACTCAATTCCTGCAATAAATGAATGGGAAATAAACACATATGCACAAAATAAGAATATCAAAGATATATAGAATCATGGATGAATACCTCGATGATTCTACCATCCACAGATCTAATTACTGAATGATGAGTTATGAAATCACCTATAGATTTTATATTAGCAAACTGCGAGCATTCTATGAGTTCAAGTTCTTCAAAAGGTGGAAATGTTGTCTGATATTGTTTGCGAGACATTCCAACTAAACTTGGCAGATTCCAAAGAGAGAGACACTTCAATGCTGGAAGACGAAGATGAATCTCAGTGTGGTTTTGATGATCATCAGTGTATTGTCCAATTATGTATTCCAGTTGCTCACAATCTCCAACTTCGACACTTCTTAAATTAGGGAAGACAGTGCCCCAGTTATTGCCACCAGTGTTGTCATGATCACCTGTGTCTATTATAATGTGTTTCAATTCATCACACTTACTAATTGTCAAAGTCTCCAACAACATTCTTGGAGCAATGGATAGGATGAATACTGATTTCATCTTCGAAATATTCTTCAGTGTAATCTCTTTAATATGGCACAAGATATATGATGGTATTGAAAGACATTGAGCACGTTCCCATATGTTAAGGCAGTATGAATTTGATTTCTGCAATCATGTCATCCAAATAAAAATAGAAGTTAAGTAATCTCTTATTTTCTTCCCAAATAAAAAATGTACATTAATAGTAATCTTCAAGCATAGGATGTCTAATAAAATGAATTTCAAAATAGTTTTTTTTTTTCAAAATAATAAATTGTATCAATAGCTATGTTGCATAGGTACGGTACGGTACCCGGTACGATACCCGGTACGATACATGTATTAGTATGAGAATACGTCTATTTTTTTAAAAGATGGGTACGTCAATGAAATCATGAGTTTTGTTATATAATATAAAATGAGAGGGCTAAATTATTCAATTTATTATAAAAACATCACAATAAACGTTTAAATAGTAAAAAATTTAGTTGTTTACAACCACAAAAAACTCCTATGCACATATAAAACTATATTATTATATTAATATATAAGAGAAAGTCACAATTTTAACTCACAATAGAATAACGAACAAAAATGAAGTACCAAAAGTACCGCACGCATACCCGATACGGGTAAATACCCGGTACGGGTACTTTAACTTTTTAGAAGTACCCATGCTTCAGAGATCAATAGTACCATATTAAAAAAGTACAAAAAATAACATCACAGAAGAAATAGAAGGTAAGAGGGTTACCATTCTGTTGTCCTGCGGTTGATCCTCAGAAACCAATGGGATTTTAGTATTTGTGGTACTCCTCAATTTGTTGTGCCCATAATTTTTACCACAAAAATATATATCAGTCCATGAAAACATATTGCATTTGATTGGGTCTGATTGTTCTTGTGGTTCGGAAATGGAAGATGGCTTCTTGACGGACGAAGACATTGTACGATTACATTCTGGGAAAATGTTGATGAAATTCGGTATGCCACCAAGCTCCATTTTTTTGATGGAACCAAGCAGGACATCTTGGCCAAATATGTATTTCAGCTTATCACAACTTTCAATTGTGATGGATTCTAGTGCTGGAAGATCATGTGTAGAGAGAAACGGAAGTACAAATTCAAGTTCTGGACACTCCTTAATGCTAAGAACTTCCAGTTTCTGAAATATTGAGCCTTGACCTGTGCTGTTATTATCATCAACTATTTCACCTCTCGATTCCTGTCCTTTTCTTTCATCTATTATGTATTCAAGACATCCACAGTCATTTATTTCCAATCTCTCCAACGACAGTAGGCTAACAGCAGCAGTTGACTGTTGAAACAGGTAGGTCAACATCGGGCATCCTTCCAACGACACACTCTTTAGATTGAAAAGATTTATGTTGCACTTAAATAAGCTTTTCAAATGTTTACAATCACTGATGGACAACTTCTCTAAACTGTTCAGAGAGTCAAAGGAAAGAGGACCATTGCACAATTCTTCCAAATTTTCTAATTTATATAGATGTAGTACAACCAACTTGGAGAAGACTTTTGATGCTTGAGATTCAGTGTGCTTAGTGTCGATGAGGCACTGTAATTGTGAAATGGATTCCAAATTAAGCTCAACTAGATCATTCATACCATGATCCATAGGAACAATCTCAGGTATGATATTTCTCCATCCCCCCTCGATTCTTCTTAGTCTAAGAACCTCTGCTTCTTGCATACAGTACTTGAGTGTTGTTTCAGATAGGTAAACGTCATCTTTGCGTACAAAAGACACACACTTTGATACTGATATATCCTCCGAGCTGCAATCATTAATATTAAACCTTTGAAACTTAGGGAAAGATATTTCTCTGCAAAAATCATTAAAACTACTGGTGAAATACAACTCTTCAAGTGATGAGCATCCTTCAATCACTTCAAAAGGATTATTCCTTAAAATTATACAACATTTCAAGTTCAATAATCTAAATTTCTCTAGGTTTGTGATTCCATGAGGCAATTCATCAATTTGACAAAGATATAAATCAAGAGTCTCAAGGCTTTGCAGGTTTCCCAAAATAGAGATGTCACCCAAAACAACATACGTAAAGAGAAGAGATCGGATATTCTTCAACAACTGAATTGAATGAGGTAATGATAGAGCTGGATAAAAATAATGATCCTTGATTAAATGAAAAACTCGAAGGCCCGTAGTATTTTCAAAAAATGAGTTCGAGACTTCGGTTTTCACATCGTGACAATCTTCATCCTTATGCACAATGACAATTAGAATCTCAAGCTTGGAACCATCAAGCTTAGAGGAAAACACATCCTTAAGCTTGCCTTGACATAACAAATATTTAATATTTGTCTCCTTTTCAACCATTGCCTTTTGATTATTATCATACAACTTCACTGTTTGAATCTCTTTGTTCGCTATCCACTGGGCTGCATCACGAACCAAGTCATGCATTTTCACTCCGCTTCGATCGGCCTTCAACAACAAACAAGAATCTAGGAGTTTATTTTTGGATATAACAACTTGAGTTCGAGCATCTTCGTAGCTGACATCATCTTCCCCAAAAAGGCCTCCTCCGATGCCAAGTCTTGTTAACCTTTCGGTAGGAATTTTTTCATCTTCTTGAAATACAGAACACAAGAGGAATAGTTTCTTTGCCTTCTCATTCTTCATATTATCATAGCTAAACTTCAAGCATTTATAAATTTTAACTAGATCATCATCAACATCAGGCATTGGCATATGTTTCTTCAAGGATTTTAAGGCCCATTCCCACTCTTCCGGACGTTGTATGCCCTTCAAACTACTTGCGATAGCAGCAATTGCAATTGGCAACCTTTTGCATTCATTTGCAATTTTTCGGCCCTTGTCAATCAAATTTTTGGTTGAAATTTCGCGTAGACCGGCATGGCTTTCGAACATGATCCATGCGTCTTCTTCAGATAAGAGATCCAGTTGAATTGTCTTACTGCATCCTAATCTGTTGCACACCAAGAGATTGCGAGTGGTTACAAGAATTCTACAGCCTTTGTGATAACCACTATCTGGAATCCCTATTTCATCAAAATTGATATCTCCCCACACATCATCTAATATTAGAAGAATCTTCTCACCATTGGTTAATCTGCTCCATAATTTTTTGGGTCTGTCTGATTCATTACAGTCATCAAATTTCAATCCCAAGGGTCCAGCAATATCATCCTGAATCGTTTTGATATCAGGAGAAAAAGACACTGTCGTGTCGATGATATGAGTAAATTGTTTGGACTGCTTAAGTTCCTTACCAACTTCTTTGGCCAATGTAGTTTTTCCTGTGCCCCCCATCCCTTTCAACCCAATTACATAATTGTTGTCATCTTTCAATGCATCCAAAAGCTCTTTGTAGTTGGATTCCCTACTTTTAAATGGAATATAGTGTTGGGATGAATAGCGTTCAACACCTGGAAGACGAGCAGGGAGTCCAATTGAAAGTTCCTTTCCAGTTTCAATTAATCTTTTAATTTGCTCCTTCTTATTTGTCAGTTCCTTTCCCCTTCTATATCGCCATACGCAATGAGAACAAAATCCAAAAAAACATTTTTGTTTTGTTCTTGTGTCTTCTTGAATGAGCTTATGAGCTTCTTCTTCCCAAGAAAGAGCATTAGCTTGAACATCTTCTCCTCTATTGGTTGCCAAATCAACACGTTGCTTGACAGTCGACCTTTCTTTTTCCAACCTAGCCTTTTCTTCTTCAAAATCCTTAACAATGCACGTGAAGCAACATATATAACTTGATTCTGCTATCGCCCCATTTATTAATTTCTCCACATATGGCTTCGCCAAATCAGTCAGAAAACTCGCCATCTAAATAAATTTGAATAGATCAAAGTTAGGCATATGTGTGTGTGTGTTGTATTGTGTATTAAAAAATAAAATGGTTCATATAAACAGGGAGTCCATTCAGTATGAAAGCTGTGTAGGAAGATTTTGTTCATTCAGAGTCTGTTTATTTGAACAATGATATTTGATGACACACTTTTCATCAGATTTTTTAGCATATTCAAACAAATATGTGAGAAAGTTCAAACAGGAAGTCCATTCAGTATGAAAGTTTAAGATCCTTCAAGCCGATATCTAAATGCCCAATTTATCTTTGAAAATGATAAACAAGTTATGAAAAAAATGATCATGTAGAAAAGTGGAATGAAGAACGAAAATGGAAATCATATACCAATAGAAAATCTAAGAAATTGTAACAAAAAAACAAAACTATGAGATTGTTCTCTACCTCAATATTTTTATTGTTGTCAGCACATGGTTTTGAACAATCTTTACCTTTCTCAGCAGCAGGGAGCAGCTAGAATCTAGAAAATTGTTGGAGTTTTGCCTTATTTTATGATCATATACAAAATGGTAAGGCTCTCCTGTTAATGTTTCATTGTAGCTTTCTAAAATATTTTTGTATCATAAGTCAGGTATCAATCCATTGTTATTTCCCCTTTTTGAAGTAACTTGAGCAATTCTATATTTGAAGTAACTACTAAAAACATTAAAGAGAATAAAAAAAGCTACATAGTGTTATGATTACATGGATCATAAAAAAAGGCAAGTACTAAATATAATTTACGTGATCAAACAAACTGTATATGAATGAATGATGAAGCAAAATGATATTGTTATTTACCTGATCTTTCCAACACAATTTTCACCACATTCAGTGCATACCTAAGTCTCATGAACAATCTTCCTCATCTTTCTCCGATCTGCAGTACCTAGAATCACAAAAATCTTTAAAGATAGAGCAAACAATAAAGATAGGAACAGTGTTTTTGGATAATAAGAAATTTGAAACAGGGAGTCCATTCAATATTACAGCTAGAATCTAGAGAATTAGGAGTAATAGTTACTGCGATTCATGTTCTGCGCAAACAAAAGCTGCAGAGTCAATAACATTTACAAATTTGTTAAAGTATGATTACCTTATTTCCAGCAGTTTCAGCAAATGTTCAAGATCATTCTCCAATATGCAGTAGCTAGCATCATCAAGATCATAATAAGGTAGTGTTTACTGCAACAACTCTTCTGTAGAAATATAATTTTGGTTCAACAACTAGACAGTCTTTCCAACAATTTTAGAAAACATACTGAGATTGTTATTTAAATATGCAATAAAAAAGTGGTAGTTATTATGTTTGCATGTAAGAAGGAGAAGATAAAAGAGCATGATATCTAGATTAGATTACCATAGGCGGAAGTCGGGCTGCAATTGTATCAATTCTGTGTAACTCATTCTCCATTTCTAGTTAATAATTCTCAAAAACATCATAATAAATGGTTCTCAACAACTAGACTGTATATGAATGAATGATCAAGCAAAATGATATTGTTGTTTTCCAATTCAAGTTCTGCAGCAGACACTATAACACCTGTTTCTGCAATATGCAGTAGCCATCATTTAAGTGAAATAAGGCAATGGTCCTTGATATTCAAGTTCTGCACACAAAATTGTTAAGAAAATATTTGGATGGTGGCTTTATACAATTAACAAATTACAAAATGATGGAATAATTAAAAAATGAAATATTGAGCTATACGGTGTAATTTGCAAGTTGAATTTCAGAGGGTTTTAAAGGGAAGAGTTTGAAAAGCTAAGGCTATATTTTGATATATATATTTGATATTTGAAAAAAAAAAGTTTAGTTAATCTGTAGATCCTTAAATTATTTGAACTTTTTTAAACAAATCTCTAAGCAAAAAAGAAGTTATAGTCAGATTCTTAAAAAAAAAAAAAAAATCGTAATAATTGTAATAATGTGATTATCAATCCAATGTTATTTCCATTTTTGTAACTTGACCAATTCTATATTTGAAATAACTACTTAAAACATAAAATAGAATAAGAAAAAGCTACAGTGTTGTGATTACATGGATCATAAAATAAAGCAAGTGCTAAATATAATTTGTATATGGTGATATTGATTTCGGGTTGTATGGGCATAACATTGTTTGTTACCTTATTTCAGCAAATGTTCAAGCGGTATGAACAATTCTCCTGATCTGTCTCCAATATGCAGTAGCTAGCACCATCTCATTGTCTAAGGCAGTGTTGACTGCAACAATTCTGCTGTAGAAATATACTTTGGAGGCTTAATTTTGGTTCAACAATGAATGATCAAACAAAGTGAGATTGTTAGTTATTTACCTGGTTTTTCAATCTGCAGTTTTCAAGTTCTGCTATTCAAATTAACAGCTGTTCCTGCAATCTGCAGTAGCCAGCATTAAGTGAATAAGGCAGTGGTATTCAATTTCTGCAGCAACATCAGACAAACTTATGGTCCAAAAGAGAAGAAGAAGGGATAGGGTCCGTATAAATTAAATGTAAAATTAAATTATTGACAAACTTCACAGCTACCTAGCTAGTCAAGTCTTCTCATTGATTTAAAGCTTCATTTATTCATTGGTTTCACACATATTCAATAAAACAAGAACTAAACCAACCAATGGTCACGATTTAGTTTGAAGTAAATGTTGAATTTAATTATTCAGAAACAGCTGCATATTGAAAACACAGTATATTTTTTTTTTAAGAAATGATATCCGTACAACTATTTTGTGATAATTTTTATGACAATTTTCTCTCTCATACTCATATTATGTTTTTACTTTATCACTTTATTGCTTTGATTTTCTTGTCGATACATAATTTTTCTGTGTAAACCTATGATTGTCCTATGAGTTGTCAACCAAATGGTTGTTCAAATGACACACCTCCTATTTTTTTACCCTTATCACATCACTCCTTCACTCTTCACTTGAGTTAACCTTATAACTCCTTGCATAGGACTGACAATGAACCGAACAAACTCGATAATAGTTTGGAATTCAATTCGACAATTAATTTGTTGAACTTGGTTCATGAACCAAATGAGTTGAAAATTAATCTCGTTAAATAAATGAACTAAACATGAGTTGTATATAGTTCGACTTTGCTAGTTCATGAGCTACCTCTATAATATATATATTAGGTTAGTAAAAATTAATGAAGTACAAGCTTAGATATTAAAGACAAAATATGTAATTTACCAGAAGCTTCCTCTAGTATTTATGTACTTGTTTACAGAGGACTTATCACTTGTTTAATTAACAATAATTACAAAATAAGAGAGATAAAAAAAACTACTAACATAGTTGTGTAGGCTTTTAACCAAACATATGTTTACCAAAATTAGTCCCACATCGATGACTTTAAACATATTAGAGAGGAGGAATCTATACTATATATAACGAAAAGAAGACGGGATAGGGTCCGTATAAAGTAAATGCTCAATTAAATTATTGACAAACTTCACAGCTAGCTAGTCAAGTCTTGTCATTGATTTATAGCTTCAGTTATCGATTGATTTCACACTTATATTATTTATTTTTTAATCGGAAAATAATATTGTTACCAATTTCTAGCAAGACACATAGAGGCGGTAAACAAACTACAAAGATGTCGCATATAGACGTAACATCCACCAAATAAACACCCGAAAAACACCAAAAGCGCAGAAAACAGCACACACGGCCCACGCCAGCACAAAACCGAACAACAACACTGCCAACAACACCCCTACTACAGCAACACTGCCAACAACACCCCTACTGCTGCCAGTCCACATCCCATTACCTCCGCAAGCAGTCCTCCGGACACCACACCCATTCATAAAACAAACAAGCCGGGGTCACGGTTTGGTTTTAAGTAAATTTCCTTGTACCTCTTGTTTGTCTCAATTTCCACTTAATACTCCCCGTTTTAGAAAGAAAAAAAATTGTTTTAAAATGAATGTCATTTATACTTTTCAATGTAGAATCTTATTTTACGTTCAATTGTACTATCTAATTAATTGAATGTATACTACTTCTAAAGCATTACACCAATAGTAAATAAAACTAGTTTAGTAAAATTGTCATATCTTTTGAGATCATTATTACATTTCTTAATTTGTGTATAAAAACCTTGAACAACACTCATTTTAAAACGGAGAAAGTAATGCTTTTTAGTCACTAGAATAGTTCTTGTACTTATTTATTCAGATGTGGGTTAAGTATTCTTTGTATTTTTCTCCATTATTCAATAATTTTTTTTGTTAAAAAAGAATTACATATACCGCTAAATATAAAAACTTATTAAAAAAATTGTATATTTTTGAATCTTATATTCCATTATACAATAAAATTGTACATAAATTACAATTTCTATACTTGTATGATTTTCGAGAAGAATAACTTACTTCCAAATTAGTTCACCCGTGCTACCCACAAACTATATTTTATGGTTATCAATGAAGTTTAAATTCACAATGATTTTATTACATAAAAATGATTTATTTAAATATTTTTAGTATATTTTTTTAATTTGATATGGAAATATGGTTGATTTAAATGGTTGGTTATGAAAAAACCGATGCATCCCAAAAATGATTTATTTAAATTTATAATTATAAAATGGAAAATGATAACCGATGTCTCTTGAACATCGGTTGAAATGAAACATTTCAAAATTAAAGCTAGTTTTATTATTACTTTGAATATAAGAAAGCATTTTCTGTTTAGCAAAATGATAGGTATCACAAACAAGCTTGTGATCCCGATGGTACAAACAAGGGAAACATTTATTCATAAACATTATTATTCTCTCATGAGAAAGATGACCTAGCCGAAAATGTCAAATAGCTGACTTAGGAATAGAAAAACATTATCAATTTAAACACTAAACTTTGGTATGTTTAGCATCCACTAGCAGTTTGTATAAGCCATGTCTTTGCACAACCAAACCGATCATCCTCTTGGACATTGAGTCCTGAATCAAACATTGAGATTTAAAAAAGAAGACAATGCAATTAGAATGATGACATAATTTGAAAACATAAATAAGTTTCAAAGAAAAATTGGGCAAAAACAATGTCACGACCCACCTTTGAGCCATGACCGGCGCACAGGCTAACCCTAACTCGTGATAAATTTAGCCTGGCAAGCCTAATAAACTATAACACTTACACCTTTCTAAAATACCGAAATTTTGGTAATGACTCACAAACTTCCAAGACATTTCAAAATGCAAGTTTATTATCACAAAGTACATAAAATTTATCTCATTATTTATATATAGACTTTAATGAGAAGAACAACTATTATCTCAAAAGTTACATCATAAGTAAATCATAAAAATGGTCAAGATAGAGATCTACCGCAAATCATAGATGTTTTTCGTAGACAAGAAAACTCCAAGAGATTTAATCCTTTGCAAACTGTGGATCTAAAAAAAATGAAATCAAAGAAATGGTGAGTCACAAGAATTCAATGGGATCATGACAAACAAAGTGGACGAGTGAAGTTTTCACCGGTCTTTATCCACACAGTTTTTAAATTAAAAATTTCATCCTTTGAAAGCTCATTCATGCTAAAAAAAAATACTCGCATATCCAAGTCAATACTATTCGACAAAAATTCTTAGCATGAACCAACGGTTAGTCTTACATAAAGTTCTACAATCCCATGTTCAAATAAATAAATAAATAAAATAACCATTTCAACACGACTAATATCACTTATCGCTTTTCACTATTTGTGCATAAACCACATTATCTCTTCGTTGTGGTGAACGGGGATATACCACATTGTCTCTTCGTTGTGGCGAATGGGGATATACCACGTTGTCTCTTCGTTGTGGAGAACGGAGATATACCACATTGTCTCTTCGTTGTGGCGAACGGGGATATACCACATTGTCTCTTCGTTGTGGCGAACGGAGGTATACTACTAACAATTTAGTTCATAGGCTGCATTATCTCTTCGTTGCAGCAAACATAGATTATCTATAATTTCTATGAGTGCGTTACTCATAGGCTGCATTCTCTCTTCGTTGCAGCGAATGGATATCAATTTTAAAATACTATGAGCGTTTAACTCATAGGCTGCATTATCTCTTCGTTGCAGCGAACAGATAGGAAGTTTTCAATAGACAATCTAAACATAGTTTCAAAAATGATTTGTATTGCTAAAATCAATTCATATGATCAAAACTTTCATAACATTGATATCATATAAAATTTCATTCACATTATCACAACAATCTTGTAAAAAAAATTGACTCCTTCTCATTACTTTGCATAACAATTAAAACCTGGTATGTATTAAGTAAAATCAAGTAACAAAATTAAGTAAAATCAAGTAACACAAGGTAAATTAGCTACTCACAACAACTATGTTGAACCGGCTGAAATTTGAACCGCTTCCTTCGATGGTTCCATTTTCGGATTTCCCGTTGAATCTCAATTACCAATAACTTAAATTAAGTTGACATCTCACAACAACAAGGCTTTCCCTTTTCATCTCTTAACAATAATCTTCTCTATTGCTTTATTAACATATAACATGTGTATATACCATGTAGAGACATGTTTCTCCCAAGAAATATTTCCTCCTCCCTCCGTGATTGTTATTCTCTCTTAGAAAAACTTTCGTATTTCTCTAATTTTACCCAAGAGAGTTTTATTACCTCTTATCATAGTTTGCCAATGCTCCTTTCATGGGTTCTTTTCATCTCTTTGAAACTAGAAGCCTTCTTCGTGTTTCTCTTGTGCTCCCTCAGTCCCACCCCAAGTTCCCTTTTTGTTTTTACTTTTCTCCCATGCAGCTGCTCTCCCCCAAAATCACAAGCTTGTGTGGAAAATATGCCTCCTTCCGAAACTTCTCGATGGCCCTTTTATTTCCTTATATTGTTTTTATATTAATAGTTTATTTAATAATATAATAAAATATAACTTTCTAGCTTCTTCCTATAATAATTGAAAAAGAAATGAATCCCCACTCTTTCCATCTAATGTCACTTAACTCATCTAATAATAGTGTATTAAGAATAATATTTATAATCACATTTTAAAGGCGCTCAATTAACTAATTTTATTTTCTTTTAAAACCCAAATTTATGGTTTTTTTTTTTTTTTGGGATATTACAAACAACACATTGAAAAGAGTAATATTTGGAGTTAAGCTGTTACTACCCGCAATCTCAGCAGAAACACAAGAGTCATTTGGAAGTTGAACGTTAATAAGTTTATTCTTATAGAAACTACTAAAAGAGAAAAGAGAAGAACATACATGATCATTGTCACCACTCACCAGAATCTAAAAGCAATGAATCAAAATTAGCAGAAACAGGTATAGAAACATTATGTTTGACATAGCAACTAGAGATAAAAGAAGAGGACAAGTTACCTGAAGAAGAAGGATCAAATGGTGAATGGCCATGAGAAGCATGGGAGGTAACCTGATTAGCTAGAAGCTTCTTGTCATAATGGGGAGGAATCAAAGCTAAGAGACGGTCAAACTGCTCTTGAATAAACGTTGGTCCTGAAGATGGTTGAACTTTTGATGGCTCTTCAACATTTTCAGCCACATGTACATTACCGGGCAATGATTCTGCATTATTGACAGAAGATTTTTGACCAAAATTTGGTTGGAATCCATGCTTCTTATAACAAGTATCAACAATGTGGCCATGGCGTCCACAAAAAGTGAAGAGCCTGCTCTTATAGCCAAAAGAAAATGGAGATTTTCCTTTACCAGGGAGCTTGTTTGAATCAGCAGAATTAACAAGAGATTTGGATTCATCAAGATTAACACTTTCAAACACAGCTTTACTCTCTTCTTGCAAGACTAAGGAGTAACCACGATTAAGGCATGGTAAAGGTTCCATTAACAAAACTTGTGCCTAAACAATTGAAAATTGATCGTTAAGGCCAGTGAGAAATTGTAGCACCTGAACCTCTGATCGAAAGTCGTTAGCATTACACATGGCTAAACATTGGCAGTAATAATGACACGCACAAGTAGGAAGAGGATGATAACTCTCCAATTCGTCTCAAAGAATCTTCAATTCAGTGAAGTAATCAGTAAACATAAAGTGAACCTTGTTTCAAAGAATTAATGCTGGAACGAAGCTTAGCAACACGAATGCGATCAGATTTGGAAAATTGTTCCTTCAGTTCTTTCCAAACATCAAGAACATTCTAAATAAAGATGATAGATTGTGCAATCTGAGAACTAACAGAATTCACGATCCATGAATGAATAAGATTGTTGCGACGTACCCACACAAGACGGTTAAGATCTTGAAGTGCAGGGACAGGAATGGATCCATCAAGGAATTGAAATTTGTTCTTCGCACCTAAGGCTCTGTGCATGGGTCGAGTCCATGCCAAGTATCTAGATCCATCATGTTTTAGAGAAACAATCACAGAATTTAGACCTTCTCTAGGATGTACATAATATTCTGAAGCTTGATTCAAAGCAGGACTAGTGACTACATTGTTCTGCATAATACTGTTTGAAGCATTGGTATTACACGCCATGGAAACTCGAAGAAAACCAAGATCGAAGGAAAAACAGATAATTGATGAAAACAGAAGAAAACCAAAGCAATTTCACCGAATTCAACGAGAAAACGGTGAAAATTTAATTGAAGTTGAAGAAAACGAAGTATTTCTTCAAGAAAACTGAAACGCACCGTTTGAGTAATTGGAAAAAAATAAAAAAATAAAAAAATAAATAAAAGTAAATAGGTATGGGAAGTATTCATAATAATAGATATATGTGGAACCTACTAGACACACGTGGGAAAAAATAAAATAAAATAACACACATACATAATAAACATAACTTTCCCCTTTTCTTTCTCTTCTCACTCTGGAACTCTCTGTCCCTCATTTCTCTTCTTCCATTTCTGTTCCTTACTTTCCCAAATCAACCAATTTCATCACCAAATCAATCATCCTTAAGAATAATTGCTCATCTAAGTAAAGCAATTTCATATTCAAGCTCTATTGGTAGAATTTTGAGGGTTAGGGTTTGTGCTTTGAAATAGAAGGAGAATACCCATATTGTCAAAGTTGCTCATTGAGACTTTTTGAGGTATATTCATCAACTTACATTTCAATTAGTGCATATTTAGGCATGATTAGTGGGTTAGAAATTAATTTTAGAGAGTAGAGTATATAGGATTTCAGCATAAGAATATGATATGGATTTTCATTTGCTTTGAATGATTATATGTAATTTCAGAAATGTTGGCATAATGTTGCTTCTGCTAATTGTTCCTCGTAGTATATGCAATTGTTTCACGCTATGTCTAAAACAAAAGTTGGAATAAATTAACAAGTTGAAGCTTATAAGTATCGATAAGACTATAATATATATATATATACCCAACTTGCATTTCATGGTCATCTAGTGCTACTACAGTTTTGGAATGAGTTTCTAATTTATGGGAAAATATTATTGATGTTCAGATACGATGCCGGACGCTTCACATGCTTCTCCCAGGGTGATTGTGATTGGAGAGCACACTTAGTGGATTCATCATAGCTGTGAGTTGATGACGATCATTATCGCTTATTTTCATTATTGTTATTATTGATATTTTTATGATTTTATATGTTAAAGTATTTACAAAAATAGGGAACACACCCTTCGAATATTTTTCTCGTCTTGATGTTTAAAGTCAATGATATTATTGTGGTCTCTATTTGGATTTTATCTATGACTTATAAGTAAAGAATTACAAATTGGGATTTGATTGTGTGCTTTGACACAAGTTTGATATTTTACGAATCGTGGTTTTAAAGCTATATGTTTTGAGAAAAATGATTATTATCGCGACGACCTAGGTGCACCTAGTATGTGATTTCAATTAGGTATAGATACCCCGTTAGATGGAGCCGCCCCTATGGAAAGGCCACCATTAGGAGGAGAGGGCTATCAATGAGAGGTAAACTCCCTAATTGAAAATGTTTTACACTTGTTTTGAGTCGAGAGAAAAGAGCTATCCGTTAGATGGAGCCGCCCCAATGGAAAGGCCACCATTAGGAGGAGAGGGCTATCAACGAGATGGAGCTAGTTCTCGATTCACCCATTTTGATTATTTTCACTAAATGGAGTTTTCTATATTTATATTTTTTTAAAGGCTTTTATCATGATTTTCAACATATATTTTTTTAAGGGCTTTTATTACGGTTTTCGGCAACATAATTTTAAGGGTTTTTGTTATGATTTCGGCGATATAATTTCTAAAGGCATCTAATCTTATTTTCACCTCTTTGCAACATTGAGATTAGAAATATTCTTATTCATGATAATGATTTTCACGTACAATGATACAAAGTAATTGCAAGTAGAAATATTCATGTTGCTTCTAGATGTTAGATATGTGATGGCCTGTAATAAGGTTATACCAGAAGGATAAACTCTCAGGATAAACTTCATTATATGACTGTTTGGTTAAATAAGCTAAGAGTAACATATTTGTTATGTCGGCGACATTGGATTCAGAAATATTCTTATTTGATTTTGGATTAATAGAATTTTGGAGAAACTTAATTACTCGTGCCCAAGTGTGTTTCCCTTCTAGTCGGTGGTGGTTGTTGTCTCCTCATTAAGTCCTTGTGGCTTACTCTTTCTTTTTCTATTTTTTTCAGATTCCCGAGCAGCTGAGTAGGAAGCTGCAAGTAGATCCGAAGTCCATCATTTCCACTTTTTGGTAGGCCTCCTTGATGGACGGCTCTTTTGTTTATGTAAATATTCAATCAATGTATCTGCAACTATATGGAGTTTAGAGTGTCTCATTTTGCGTTGTACAATTATGAAAAAAAAATGTCTTTTTGCACTTCTGGATGATGGAACAGGTTTATGGACAGGACCCACATCTTGGAAACGTTAAAAAATACAGGGAATACTCTGTCCAAATTTCTGTAAATATTATTTTGATGAAAAATGGTTATCTGTAAATTATTTATGTTATTTTTCGAGTTTGGTCGTTAGGCTTGCCGGACTAAAATGTATAAGTCTGTGCACCAGTCATGATTTTTGTTCTTGGGTCGTGACAAAAACACGAAGAGAAAGAAGATTCAGTGAGAATCTTGAAGAAAATCAAGGAAAATACAAGGAAAAACGAATGCGAAAGCACTCGAAAAGGCTCATGATTCCATATTATGAGATCAAAAACCAAGGGAAAGTTGAATGTAACTGAATGTATTGAATGAATTGATCTAGTTCAAGTCAGTTACATGAATCCTTTATATAGAAATGAGAAACTAGTTGGTTAACTTGTCTAACAAGTTACCGGTTGTAACTAACTAAAACTAACTATATTATAGTGTGTTTGTGATCTTGAGATGATGCTGAGCTGTCTCTATGACTTACTATATCGGGTTGTATATGAGAATCACTTGTATCTTGTATTAATGGTGTTCTAAATGGTAACTAATCGAAGAGTTCAAAGCCTGCATTTTTTTGCCAAGAAACTAATACAATTCAACGCAAACAAAATGAGAGTCTTGTTTTGCTTGAAAGCAATTGAAAGATAACGTTTGAGATATAATTGCACGTCTCAAGTTCATACAAGGGAAGGTATGTTTCAGAGGACCTAGAATTCTCACTTCTCCCAAACATTTAAATTTTTAATTTTACCTTTTGAACTCATTAGTCTCCTCTGTTTACCTTCAACATGTAAAGTTATCCTATGAGACTTGCAGTATCAAATATGTATATGATTGTTGAACATGATTTTGAAAATTTTAATTGGTTTTGAATTCTGTTGTAAATATTTTCTTACAAGCCTTATTGCTTTGTTTTAAAAAGGCTATGAAAAAGAGGGTGAAAAAGTGCATTGTTCATTATAATTCTTATTGCTTTTTGCTGCAACTTTAGAATAGGGATATGTTATTTTGCCATTATTGTCAAATAGCGCGATAATGGTTTTAGAATTGCGGATTTTGATGAGTTAGGTATGAAAACTGTGACGCTGTCCTAGTTTCGCAATTAAGGGAATGGTGGCCGCTATTCTAGTTTTGGGTGGCAAATGTAGTGCCAATAGCGGGAAAAATAGAATTTTAGCATTTTTAAAATAATTAAACTTTGGAATCAGTGCGTGTGCCACTATGCGAACTGTTTTTGTGCAACGCTCTGCTATTTCACAGAGGGGATTTAAGGCAGTCTGCAATTTTCATATTTCCTCTCTTACAACATTGAACTATTGTGAGGTATCAGAGCAAAGAAACACTGAATCACTGAAAAAGAGAAACTAAATTTGTGCTTGAGGTGTATCTTTGATGGGTAACAACAAGTTCATCATGTCAGATATGAAGAAATACAAGCAGATCAGGGAAGCAAAGCCAAATATTATGGAAAAACACAGCTAGATCATACTTAATGAATTTTATACAATTTCACAGTCAGTTCATACTCCAATATTAACAAAGCCAATTAAGTTGGATATCTATCATTTGATTATTTCTTCGTCTCCATTTTGTGTTGTGTATCAGTGTTTTTTCCTCTTATTTTTTTGTGCTGTAGAAGATGAGGCTGCATTTTTAGTAATCTTGAATGCTATATTCTTAATGAAATGTAATTAAAATTTATTTACAATTCAATAAAAAATTTAACTTTGAATCAAATACTACTAATGTAATAGATCAACTAAACTTAATCTGTAGCTGCAATACAAAGTCTCTTTTTAATTAAGAAAAATTGCTTACAATTAAAATTCCACCTTTACTTATGTCTTTAAACCTTAAACCAAATTTGTAATCTACCGATTTCACTTTCTTGTATATATGTGCTGGGTCTGTACATTCACTATATGGATAGTCAGATGTAATAATTTCCAAAACACACATGCCATGAACTCAGCGGTTCCTTTCAGAAAAGAGAAAATATTAATGTGCAATAACTAGTGCGGCTCGCTACCTGCTACAGAAAAAGAAGTACCTACAACCCTGTGAGTCTGTGAGCTGGCAACGAACCACGGAGAATCACTTCTAGACACAAATTACATATTTTCACTCCAAGATGTCCATTGACAAATATTGGAGGTCCCTATGATAAACAAGTCCCTGTAAAATTTGACATGCCCAACTCTTTATTGCTTGCATGCCTACATGATTATATTTCTTCATGTTTCTGCAGAATCCAAAAACTTTTAATTATTGATTGAACACAAAACTATTCGAAATGTGAATATATATAATGAACATGTTCACTTAGTAACTCTTTGTGTTCCAGAAGTGAACATATCTGTAATGAAGTTGAAAGTCCTGTTGCCGACATCCATCAAAGTGGTATAGAATTGCATGATGGGTTGGTGTTTCAGTGTACTTTCAAGATGAACCTCTAAATAAAGCCTATCTAAGATTTAAGGTGTTCATGAAATAAACAACAAATGCAAATTCTATAATTACCAACTTTTCAAGCTCTTAGCATCAACAATCAGCTAAAAATAAAAATTTAGACAAAAACAGTGACTACATATATATAATGATTGTTCTTCTGTATATCAAGTATCAACTTCATTCTGAAATGGTTTTATTATCATTCACATTTGCAAAGAAATTAAACCAAATA
>Ga0315913_1000138_pt1 | contig 47797 bp, 15 predicted proteins | sample MpolsnodulesMG_FD_207736 | JGI IMG/M metagenome (GOLD analysis project Ga0315913, IMG submission 207736) | Medicago polymorpha root nodule microbial communities from Los Angeles, California, United States - small nodules | ecosystem: Host-associated > Plants > Roots > Nodule | place: USA...
TGATTAACGTTGTGCAATTTTAGGGGGGTAATTGAAGTTTTGTTAATTTCAGGGGGGTAATTGACGAAACTTACAATTTCAGGGGGGTAATTGCCTATTTACTCTTTTCCAAACTATATTATTTACTGCTCCAATATATTTACATGAATATTGACGTGCCATTAATTTAGTACAAATAATGTTATCTGTTTTCATTCCACTCTTCCTTTTTTCTATTCCAAATTTTATTTCCTGTGTTGGATGTTTGTAAGATATCTATATGTATATCAGAGCATGTTCAGAAATCAATATGGATTGGCTCAAATGAATGTATGAGGACTTTCAATCATTTCTCTAATAATCCTATGCATGAAACTAGAAACAAAATCTGAAAATTGAATCGATGCAGATTGTTTAGATTTGTAACAGAGAGTATTACAAATATCGGCATAAGTCTATCATTTAGTTCTCTCACTTTCAAGTGGTCCATCTTCCATGTTTTCCAACCTTTACTTGCTTCTATTTCCTGGATAATCACTTTTCAATTATTTTACACTTAAGAGAATCTATTTCCACACTGAGCCACTCCAATAACTGTAGATCATTGTTCCATATTTGTAGGTCGATTTCTTATTATAGAAAATGTACTGATTATATAGATGTAAGTCAATGGTATAAATGTAAAACTATAAAAAAGCAATGTGACTAAATAGTCTTTATTGTCCTTTGAATACATCAAATTAAAGGATTCAAAACTACAAAAACATTTCCAACATGTGTCTTTTCTTATTAGTAACTTTATAGTACTGACTAACGAAAGACACATTTGAGGATCACACAACGGAAAACAAACAAAAGAAATATGCATTTGATGACCAAATTGACTAATGAAAGATACCTTTAATTATGTTTTTGTAATTACGATACATCTAAAAACTAGTGTGACAATATTTTACACATTCACATACAAAAATGACTATTTAATCTTGATATATTACCAAAAAAAATCTCGATATATTCCTGGTCGCATACCTTTATCTGTTCATTTATCTTGGTTGCAGCTTTTTCAAGTTCCTTGATGGACTTATACATAGGGGACAAATTTATATCTTCATTTGAAATCTCATTTTTAAGTGTCTCCATGTTAAGCTGACATTCAAATATTAATTTGATTTGTAAGTATCTTTGATTCTCAAATTTAGTGATAATAGTTTTTGTCTAACTACTATGTTTGATTAAACCTGAAGCTCCTTAGCATAGGATGAATAATCAAAAGGTAAGAATTCCTCATCTGCTAGCCAAAGTGCTACTAAACCCCAAACACTTGCAGCTGTTTTTTACAAAAAAAATTACTGGTGTAAGTAAAACATGATAACATTTTTTCCCCATATAGATAAGTTTAATTGATATCCACTTTCAGTGTAAAAATATACACATATCAATCAATTATAATCGTTGAATAATTCATGTACTAACCTGCAACATGTCTTTGAAATATAGGATCACCAAATTTTTTCATCCAGACAAAATCATCATATTGTGAATGGTACACTGGGTATCCTGCAACATATGTGAAATAAATTTGGTTTTAATGTCTGCTCATTGATGACAAAATGTTACATCTATATCCTCTAGGCATAGAATCCTGAGTTCGACTAAATGTATGTTCGGTTCGAGTATTGATCGATGGAGGCAAAATTGATTCTAGAGCTATACATGATTGATTTTTACATGTTCCAATTTTCCATCAAATATGGAACTCTTACTCAATAATTAAAAGAATAAACTGTGTTATACCTTTTCCAAAGGCTATGTCAGCTGCTGGAATTCCCACATGCTGCAGAAAAGGTGCATAATCTGATGTTCTACCTCCTAACCTTCCAAACTTATACATAAATGGTTTATGATCATGTTCAGATTACACAGATATCATAAAGTTTAATGTCACTGATGATTCACTAATTTATTGAAATTAAAGTAGTAAACTGAATGTTTCTTCTATTCTCTTCTACCCATTCTGTTGATCCTATCTGAAAAATATAATGAGTCAAATTTTGATATGACATACACCTTGTGTGTAACAATTTATAGAAAATAAAGGAGAAGAAAATACAAGGCCATATTCCTCAGCATCCCAATTGTATAATATTATTGTTCTTCTAGGCTTCCACCCTCTTTTCTGAAGCTTCCCTAGCCTTTGAGCTACCTGAATTTTCATGTAACATGTACATAAAATATATATGGATAAGAAACTTATCCAAAGTTTACTGTGTGCACTTTAGTTTTTGTTCTTAATCTTGAATAATGAAGGATTACATGTACATGTTTGTTTTACCTGTGGAAAATATGACCACAAGGCTGAAATTTGTCTGGGCAACAAGTTTTTTGTCGTGAATAATTAGGAGACGGATAGAGTCTCAATTTATGATCTTGTGAGCATGGCGGATCTTGACTTAATTTTGTTGGGGGTGCCAAACTTCTATGTAATATATATTAAATGGTTTCAAGAAGTAGTAGTAACTAAAAACCATGGTATGAGTAGTTTGAATGTAGCATGAGAATGTGGGTTCGAAAAAGTCAAAATGAAAACCATGGCTGGCAGCTTGTGATACTACTCATTTTCTACTTGGAAATTTGCTATGCTCTGGCACACGTAGACACATGATATAATTCATGTTTGCATCTCCAAATTTCCAATCGAATAATCATCCGATCCATTTCCAGATTTCACTTAATTTCATCGAATTCAATTTCGTTTTTTTGTTCAATTAAATTGCAATTTTTTATCGATTAGATTATCACTTACTAACAATTATGTAATGTTGTTTGATTATCCCAGCAGCCACATATAAGTAAATAACTGCCGGAAAAAAAAGTATTAGAGAAGAAGGGGTAGAATGAAAGAACAAAAAAAAAAATTGAGATCGGATTTTGGAGAAGACAGAATGATAATTGTGTGAGAGTGGTTCACATGATATTCTAAATAAGCAAATACTATTATAAGCTATCTAATCAAAACAAATCAACGGTTAAGATTTGGTGTCAACGAATTTGTTGGCACCTGTGTCGACAGATCTTGTCTCGTCTCAAATAACTTTATATCATTATATTTTGATAAAATTAATTTATTTCAATACAATTTATTAAACAGAATCTGAAAAAAAATTGCGACATATAATGCTTTTATAACCACAACAACCAAATTTTTTACTTCATAGAAGTGAGTTTGTAACGAAGATATACCTATTTAACTTGATCACTTGATGCTATAGCTAGCAGGTGAAACACATACCATTATAGATATTCTTAGATCTTAATGTCACATGATTAGGAGTTTATCAACATTTATTAGAGTAAATACAATATAATTACCAAGAAAAGAAAAGAAAAAAGAAGTACAACACAGTTTCAAATAGACATAGATGCAATGCCTCATAGGAACTTCACAAAACTCTCGATCATTTTATTAAATTCACAAAACTCACAAGTATTGATTAAGCATATTATAATGATTTTATAAATTACTATTAAATTCTTATGTAGCAGGAACTCCAAGAACAAGACAAAGGGCATGTTATATTAACCATTCCTTGCAACATGTACAATTGAAACACATCAAGCTCTTCACACTTAAAATTGTACAACCATTCATTCATCCATTCATCATTCACCAATGATTTTGGATTTGATATGATCGATCTTAGAGCAAATGTATGTGCTCATTCATTCACTTCACGGATCCATTTTGTTTTGACTAAACACTTCACGGGTCATTTTATTAGCTTGTCTTTTGGGGAGGCTAATTAATGCATTTAGTTGAATTTTCTTTACAAAAATTTGTGGTTAGAATTTGTGTCCCCTTTTTTTTTTTTTAAGAAAGAATTTGTGTCCTTTTGAATGTTGCTATCATCTTAGCATTTATATGATACAAGTACCTTAGCATTTTCTTAGTATCCTTCGAAGAATGAAAGTTACTTTAGCATTTTCTGTCCTACCTATTTTTATTTACCATATTTTTCTCATTTAGTTTTGACGTACAATAAAAATTTACAATATCAATAAATCATGCTTTTAATTATATAATGATTTTAAATGGTTAAGAATATACGTAAATATTTTTAACAAGTTATCTTATTTGGTCACAACCTCAAACGAAATTTTTTTGGACACATATTCAAATGAAAATAATAATAATAAAAAATAATAATTTAGACACATAATTTATTATCATTCAATTATTTTCTTTTAATTTCTTTTCCAATTTATATGTGCGCCTAAAGATTTTTCATTTGAGGTTTATGATCAAGTAAGACTTGCTCATTTTTAATACCGATCAACTTATACTAATTAAATTTATTTTAGATATAATTTTGAATTCATATTACATACTTTGTTATAAGAGAAATAAAATAAAAACAATAAGAACGACTATGCACCACCATAGACCATATGCCAAGGTACATCACCTAATTGGAATTTATAATTGAGAATTATTGTAAACAAATATTACAAGTGATCAATCAAATCAAATAACAATAAAAGCTAAACAACAAAAAGATTATAATTCTAATTACATCAATGTGTGGTTCCAAATTTAGGACAGTCATGATTCAGAGTAGGTGTTATCAAACCGAAAGTTAGCTTCAAATTATATATCTTCACATTAAATGTTATCTATACACTTTACCTTATGGGAAGTCCATGATGAACCACTCTGCAATCCACTATTCATAAAATGATCCACTAATATAGAAACCTTCTATTATATAATTATCTTCTGACAATCATAATATATTTTTAATTTTTTTTTTTATATACACTGAATTTATATGATGAAGTAGGACGTTTGTTATTTTTTTTAAAGTGAACATTTCATCATAGACTATCATGGTTTTAATTTAGCACTCTTAATTTATATCTCTTTTATTGTCCTAATGAGGAAGTTAGATGAGGTTGATTTAGTTGGTAATGAGTTAGTTAGCTAGCTCATACTCAATAAGGGTAAAGATTCAACTTTTCATTTCAGTGTAAAAATATCGTTGGTCGGTTAATTTATAAGCATATTGAGATTTTGACGTCTACTCTTAACCTTAATGAACCTTTACGATCCATCTCAGCTAAATTTTAATTTATCAAAAAATTAATGAGCAAAATTAAAGATGATACTAGAGGCTAAATCCACCCGAGAGCAAAAATAGTCGAAGAGTGTGCCATTCTATTAGGGATGTCAATGGGTACCCATCGATACATATAGTATAATACCCGTCTCCGCCCTGTTGGATAAATATGATACCCGTGCCTATATCGTACCTTCGTGGATGCCCAGTATGCGGGTGCCCATGAGTATTGAGGTATCCATAGGTATTTATGAGTACCCATGTATTTTTGAATTTATTTATTTTTTGGTACAAAGAATAACTTTTTATTAATTACTAAAACACTTCAACTTTTAAACATCCATACATAATTCATTCAAAATTTCATAAATTATACATAATCCATACGAATTCTTGAAGCAAAATAAAAGCATAAAAACATCCAAATAAACATCAAAATTTCATATGCATTCTAAACTTCAATAACTTCATTCGATTTCCTAATGCCTGAAATAAAAACATATAAATCTCTAAATCAAAATCCAAATAATCAACATGACCATGATAATTTAAATAAAATCTTTTAACATTTACTAACAATAAGGTAACAACTTTAAGTAATAAGATATATAAAGATATTTTAGTAATTAACTTAATTTATTATCGGGTATGGGTACAATAAAATCCGTGTCCGTATCCATATAATAATGAGTAATCAAATACCCGTTTATTATATTCGTGGATATCCGTTTAACCCACCACATGTCCGTGATGAGTTTTATCCGTGGATACCCGTTGGCATGGGTATTTTTGCCACCCCTACACTCTATATCAAAGGTCCTGACTCTTTCTACTATGAGAATGCATTAAGTAATAACCTTAAAATTCTTAAAGAAGAGTTTTAACATTTACTCTATTCATGTTCAACTCGACGAATTAATCTCTACAAGAATAGAATCATCAAATATATGCATTTGTTTATGCACCATTAGAGTAATGCGGCCAACTAGTTTCCAAACTAGTACATAGTAACTATACTATTAAATGGGACCATAACCTACCCCATTACATTATCTTAATTTTAATAGTATTTTCATCATAACATAAAAATAGGAAGTAACCTCTCGAGCAACCAGATAAATAACAATAACAAATAAGAAAATGGACAAATAGAGAAATGTTACATAAACATTTTTTTTTCATGTCCAACACCAAGAAATATAATGTTGCTTTTTACATTACTCTTTAATTTTTTGTCACATCAACAATTATAATAAATATATTTTCATATAGAATAAAAATACGTAACAACCAACGTAAAATTTTGTCGAATCCCTATCACATGGACCAAATACGATATAAAAATACAATGTCAATTTTTTTTTTTTATGCTCAAATAACATAAGTCGGCCAAATATTTGTACAAGACAATGTTTTGTTTTTATACACAGAAAAAGTTCAACCTATCCTGTCTTGTGGTCTAGATTGTCTCTTCTACATGGATGACACTACAACTACCCGTGACATACTTCTGTCATTGCTTCACTTTTCAACCAAAAATAAGTACCATAACATTATACTAACCTACATATCCCTGCGCACAATCACATAGATTAATCTGCCGAGTCAGATAAGACCGTAATATATGACCAAAAATTTTGTTTAGAGTTTTAATCTTGTTGCAATTCTATGATTGAATTCGAAACCAAGACTTATGATTACGCGCATTTTGGTAACATAACTAGTATATATAAACCAAAGCACCAATTCAACTTCCAAAACATACCATTCTCCATCATTTTTTCATTTTCACAATCTTCTCTCTAAGAATGTCAAACATGCATTACATTTTCAGCATGTTGTCATTTCTTCTTCTTGTACAAAATCTCAACACAATACATTGTCATACAAAAGGAATTCGACCGATACGTTCGGCCCGAAACGGTTTATCAACCAACAACACAACAAGAGCAGACTTAGCAGAACAGCAATTCATGAAATGGGTTAGTTTTGTTGGTAATCTTAAACACACTGTTTACAAGGCTGCAAAAAACAAGCTCTTTGCTTCTTATACTTTGCACGTTGATAAGAATCCTTCTTTTGGAGATTTTGATACAATTCAAGATGCCATTGATTCTCTTCCTTCCATCAATCTTGTTAGAGTTGTCATCAAGGTTCATGCAGGGGTTTACACGTGAGTACTTCTACTTCATCTCATTTTCCTTTATTTTTAGAGTGGTTGTGTCCAAAGTTTTTAATTTGCGGTCACGTCGTAGTTCTTGATATTGTGATCAAATGTGTATGATAAGGTAATCGATTGATTGGACTCAAGTAGTATATAAGCTTTGTCGGAAGACATATTATTTGGAAGAATCTGAATTCGAATTCTAACTGAAACAATCTCTTAGTCAAACTTTATTTACATCCCGGATGAGCTTTAGATTAAAATGAAATTGCGAAAAGACATAAAAAACCTTGATGTCGGACCAAATTGATTAGCCAACATTTTTGAATAATTTGATGTTTGTTTTTGTCAGAGATGAACTTTGGTGTCTGTCTGCATTTGGTATTGTGTTATGTTTTTTAGTTTACACATACAATGTTATTGGAAAGAGATTACATAGACAACTTTTGTTTCTTCTTGTGTTTTTTCCTTATGAGTTTCTATCATTAGAATTCTCAAATTATTAGTCTTTGACTAAAGAAGATTCAGTTTTTTTTTTTTGTTCCCTTATTGGTGCGGAGTCCTCAATGGTACGATTCAGAGATAATTTTGTAAACTGAACGATAGTATTTAAACAATTATAATACGTATTCCTAAGCTTGAATAATAGAAAATCAATATAGCCTCGATGTAGTCAGAGACAAAGACACAATTGACCGAACTCCAGAATCAAATCTCGTTTGTATTTTTCGTATCGATTTTTCTTTTGAGTCAAGGTTTCTCTTCTAATAGTTTGTGTGTGTTTTTGTGTTCAGGGAAAAAGTTAACATTCCTCCTTTAAAATCCTTCATAACCATAGAAGGAGATGGTGCAGATACAACAATTGTTCAATGGGGTGACACTGCTGCAACACCTGGTCCAAGAGGGAATCCATTGGGAACATATGGTTCAGCAACTTTTGCAGTTAATTCACCTTATTTCATTGCTAAGAACATCACATTCAAAGTATGTAACCAAAGAAACTACTTTCTATTTTTCTACATTAACATAGTTATTTATTTTTTTTACACACAATTGTGAGGTCCTGGGTTCGAACCGGGTCACGACGTCCGGCCTTGCAATTTCGGCATTTGTCAGTTGAGTTAGGACTTCTAGACAACATAGTTATTATTTATTATTGCTAGAACAAGTCGAAATAGTGACATAAATTTAGACGTAGGAAAACATGAAATCAGTCTCTAATTATGTCATCGAGTGCTAGAGACGTGAAATTTAAGGGCTAATTTTACTTTTTCCGTTTGTAATTTTCGTCGTTATTTCAACTTTTTCCAGTAAAATTTTGTGAATGTGTAGAACACTTTTCCTCTTCCTGCACCTGGAGCAATTGGAAAACAAGCAGTTGCATTTAGAATTTCAGCAGACACAGCATCATTCTTAGGCTGCAAATTTTTGGGAGCACAAGATACACTTTATGATCATATTGGTAGACATTACTATAAAGATTGTTACATTGAAGGTTCTGTTGATTTCATCTTTGGCAATGCTCTATCTCTATTTGAGGTTAGTTTTTCTGTCCATCATTTAATATCTTTAATGTAGAATCATAGCTTTTTTAAGCCACAAAAGCAACAATGCAACATAACCTAATCTAGACCCCTTGTGCAAGATGAAAGGACTCACAACATATACGTATAAATTTTTTTAATGATCAAGATTAACCCCAAATCCAATTTAAAGGGCACTTTTTTTCATCAAAATCCCTTCATCATGTACATTGAGTTAGGTGGATATTAACTATTCATTTTTTTTGAAGGAGGATATTAACTATTCATATTCACCCCTAAAAAAAACTATTCATATTCAATTAATATGATGTTAAATTAACTATATAAAATATTGTCTTAGAATATTCTCTCAAAAAAAAAAATTGTCTTAGAATATAAAACTCTTTTGAGAATTTTTATTGTTCGTATTGGACCAATTTCAATTTTTTTATTGCATTAGTTATTTAGTTACCAGCATATGCATATTCCTAATTATATTATAATGAAAACATAAAGTAATTATCTCTTAAAAGATAAATCTGTAAAATAATATCAATTATCAACAATTTTTTTTATGAAACAAATTTAGGATGAGGTGATGGTGTCCCAGTTTAATGTAGAGATGACTTTAGAGTCAACAAGTATTTATAAAGTGATTTACAATTACGTCTCTTTAGGGACACTAACAAGACTCTTATTCAGATTCTCCAAATCTAACATACCTTTTTTTTTACGACTAGACCAAATCTTGAAGTTAATAATCAACAAATTTAACATAGTAAATTTTTTAATTTTACATGATTTAGTCTATGGAGTCCTATATTTAAGAACGAGACTAGTGATAATTTGATTAGTTGTTTACTAAACAAAGAAATGAGGATAGACAACCATTCTTGTTCTGAATTCAATGAACTATTGAAAAGAGCATAGTTTTTTTTTTGAATGACTTTAGGGTCAACAAGTATTTATAAAGTGATTTACAATTACGTCTCGTTAGGGACACTAACGAGACTCTAATCCAGATTCTTTGAATCTAATATTCAAAAACGAGCTCAGTTAAAATTTGATTAGTTGTCTACTAAACAAAGAAATGATATGAATTCAATGAACGGTTGAAAAGAACATAGTTTTTTTATTTATTTTAATAAGGTAAATTAGTTCATCAAAATTGACACCGAAAAGAATTAAATCCGAGACTTACGAGTGCATAGTTTGTTACATAAAAGTTGTTGATTGATTAGATTATTTTGTTACATAAGAGGTGTTGATTGATTAGAATATAATAATGTTTGTGACACATTTACATAGGGATGTCACGTGCATGCAATAGCAAGAAATACAGGAGCACTAACAGCACAAGGAAGGAGCAGTATGTTACAAGACACAGGTTTCTCATTTGTAAACTGTAAGGTCACGGGGTCAGGAGCACTATACCTTGGAAGAGCTTGGGGTCCTTTTTCACGAGTTGTCTTTGCTTATACAGATATGGACAATATCATTATTCCTAAAGGATGGTATAATTGGGGTGATCCTAACCGTGAAATGTATGTTCATATTTCCTCTCTATATTATCACTTTCTTTATCAATCCAATGTCACACATTAACATAGTATAGACACACACACATGGCAACATTGTATATGCACTAATTGATTGGGTTGTTTTCTTTGTCTTTTTTCTAGTACATAGATAACAATTCACACTTGAAACTTAGGGAAATAAATCATAGAGGAAGTATTGTTTTTTCTTTCATAACCCTCCGGTTCTCGGGTGAAGCGGTTATGATAATTTGAAGTTTGGTTGATAGTAAGAAAAGTTTAGCTAAAAATTGTTTCAGTCAATATTTAAAATCGGGTTCTCCTAAATGATTTTTTTATATGCAGATTTTAGCGATTAATTTGTTAATTAGACGAGCGTATGTTAATAAGGGGGATTCAACCATGAACGTCCTAGATATCACTTCATCGGTGTCTCAACCGAAACTATAATGTGTCTTATACCGAAATTGATAAGTCCCTTGAGCTCAACCACTATAGTTTTTTTTTTTTTAGTAAATATGGTTTCATATGAATTGTTTAGGAGAGTGTATTTGAACTTATATTAACTATGTGAAAGATTTTCAATTAATAAAATAAGTTTTTGTTTCATAACTGATAAAAAAACTTCTTATTTAATTGTTGACAGAGAAGTTAAACAAAAAAGTGTTTTAAAAAATAAATTAAAACATAGAAACTAATTTCCATCCTATGATAATATTTGTTTTTTATTAAATGCTTGTGGAAAATCTTATCCAAAAGATAGCACTTGTATGGTGCCAATCTACCTGTTATGCTATTCACCCTCCAATATTTATTTTATTTTTAAATTAGTAATAAACAACTTATAGGACTTCTTTGTTGGTAGCACTATTGAGGGAAAAAGGATAAGTAAATTCTAAATACAGAGAATGTTCTGGCCACAAGTAAATACTAAATACTCATAATGTTTTGGCCACCAAACTTGATGCCAGTATTTGCTGGTATTTAGATAAGATAAGACATAGCACTATGAGCATAGTGTCTGAAAAATGTGTCAGCCACTAATTTCATGGCTTCATATATTGTACTTGTATAAAATGTTGCCCTTACCACAATGTGATCACAATGGTGGTGCATTATCAAAATCAAAAGAATAAAGATATAAACATAAAATGAATATACGATCACAAAGTTCGGTCAATTATGCATACGCCGACTGCAGAGCGACGATAAATCTCTAGTATTATTGTTTCAACCCTAGGATTTACGATGCACACCCAACAATGAGGGTACCATAATCGTCAAAGAAATAAAACAACCATTTAAAACCTCAAGCTTTGTTTGTTTCTCCATGAGACTCGTAAGGTATCGGTTCAAAAATAAGAGCTTGACTTTATAATCTCGAAATACAAAGTTCAAATTCTCTTAAAAACAACTATAAAATAATCTTTAATGTCATTTTAATTAAAAGTTATTTTCTTATGTGTTACTTCATTATTTGGCATTCATCTATATATAAAATATTGCATGCCCATTAGTAGGTTTAAATATATTTATTCTTATGTGTTTTGTATTTTATTATGTACACTACCACCACTATCAGGACGGTGTTCTATGGACAATACAAATGCACAGGACCTGGAGCAAGTTTTGCAGGGAGAGTATCATGGTCAAGAGAACTCACTGATGAAGAAGCTAGACCTTTTCTTTCACTTAACTTTATTGATGGGACTGAATGGATCAATTTTTAGTTTAATCATACACGATGATTGTTTATTAATTTTTCATAATATAGTTTATTTTCTTGGTGGAAATTTTTTTATGTGTAAATTATATATTACAAATTTATTATTTGATAGTACCTTTATGAGAATTGCAACTGGGCCTTTTTGTTACTCATACAACTTGGACTTTGGAACTAACCATATCAATATCTTTTGACTATTACTTTTCTCACCCTATACGTTTCTCACATGCCATTTTTTTTCTTCAAAATACTCTTTGCAGTATAGAATCCAAACTATGTTTTGGATTATAGAATTCGAACTGTTCTAAAATTACGAATGTCTATCCAAAACTTGTAAATATACAATTCAAATTATAGAAACCTAAACCTTTCAAAATTATTTGGAAAATATATTCCAAAATTTGTTAAACCCTTTAGAAGACCATTTTAGAGACAGATTGTTGTGTATAAATTGACATAGTTTGAATCATATAAACCGAACATTTAACAAACAGTTTAAATTATATAATTCGAAATGTATCGGTACATAAACAGATTCACATAATTTGTGTTGTTTAACAAAATGACAAATATGAATTGATTTGAACATGCATACAAGCAAATTATAACAAAAAATATTAATGAAAGCATGTGAAACAAGACACATGTAACATAAAATTAAAATAGTGTCGCAAATATTCAAAGGTTACAACCAAAAGGATCCAAACACAAATTAAAAAACATAAATTATCCAAATGTTACAATACAATCATGAAACTACTGGGTAGCATGACCACCCTACCACCCCTAACATGGTTACGCCGATAGATAATCCCTCTCTAAGCCTCTTGTAGAATCACATGCAAACTAATACAAACCGGACTTTAGTCCTCCACTTGACTACTTGAAATGTTAGCAAGGGCATGGTCTCTGGCGCGCTTCGACCGTGACAATCTCGTTGTCGGTCTTCATGTTGCTCAACGAAAATCTCATCAAAGGCCTCTTGTTCAACTGACCTCGAGATATGAACATCCTCATGCTGATGTATGATGTATGGATGTAATGTTGTTGAATTATGAGCTATTTAATTGTTGTTGAGGAAATTACTCGTTGTTGAATTGTTTGTGTATTGGGTGCGTCTAGACATGCCATTTTATGTCTTGGTTTTTCATTATAGTTCGACACTGCATTTTTCTTTGTAACTAATTGCTAACTACCATCCTGCAAACGATAGTTAGTTGTCGTTCTTGAAATAGTTTTTTACTATTGTTTTGAAGCAAACAATAGTTAATTGTTATTGGGGTGTTTTCGTTAGTTAGAGATATTTGTGAGCAACCGGCAGGTGTTTAAAGAGCAATTCTATCACACGTACGATAGGCCAAGCCCATAACATAAGCCGCACAGAAAAGACAATTTTAACACCTCCTATGCAAACTGTGCAAGTCTCACTTTAGGGCTTTAGTAGGGGTAGGAATAGACCACCAATCGATGGGGTGAACGATCTATCTTACATTAAATCATGTCTGATTTTTTAAATGAAGAAGATTAAGATTTTTTTAAAAGTCCATTTAGGTCTATCAGGCCTGCATACTTAAGTAAATATAAATTATATTTTTTAGGCAAAATTACACATTTAGTCTCTTAACTTAATTTCAGGTAACAATTTGCTCTTTTATCTTTTTATCATTGCAATTTTGTCCTTTTGGTCGATTTGTCATTTAATAACTGTTGATCATGCCTTAATAGTGCCATTGGAGAGTTTTCAATGTATCCTAGTTATGGAAAGGAGAGTGCGAGAATTTTATTTCCTAAAACTGCTCAGTTAATCATACTTCAATTTCTTCCGAAAACCTCAAGTTCAAAATGAATATATTCCAAAATTTCTTAGGATCCGGTCTATCTTTACTATAACTGTTCACCTTAAGTTCAAAACGAACCTCTTATTTAGCTTGAGTTCGTCTTGTTTAAAGTTCACGAGCAACTTGGGTTGTTTCGTTAGGTTCAGCTCATCTCCTCTAATTAAACAAATCAAAATTCTTTTTTCTTCTTTTTTGTCAAAACAATAAAAAAAAATCTTTGAACTTTAAATTTTTGTTTTAAAAATAAAAAGATTTTTGTTTTAAAAATAAAAAGATTGAATTAAAATTAAAATAAAAAATACCACAAAAATATATATTGTTTAAAGGACATACACAAATATAAAGCTTTTATAAGTTTAGGTGTAATTAGCAAAACTGGTTGTCAATTCAAGGTCCCCTTATTTAACATGGACCCAAGTATACACAAAAGATAGTTTCTGAAAATTGCTCATCTCACAACATTTTCTGCTCATTCCCAACAAAAAATACTCCTACATAAGTTAATTCACGCTGAGAATACTCCTACGTGAGTTAACTCACGTTAGGCTATTTTGTTAAGAATGAGCAAAAAAATATAGTGAGAACAACAGTGCCTAGGGTTTCTCTTTTGACTTCCAAAAAATGCAAAAATCGTTGGAAGATAACTTCCGAACATCATTTTTATATGTTTTGTAAAGCTTTGGAAGATATCTCCCAAAAGTTGTTTTCGAGGATAAAGGAAAATAGAAGAACCAAAAGAGCAACCAGTAGTATCTCTTTGGAATCCATTAACCTAAAAAATTTGGTAGCAACTTTTTCATCCCATATTTTAAAAAATCACACCGTTTAAAAGATGTACTTTCTAATAAAATTGGAGGCCTAACTCATCCTTAAAAACCGGTTCATAAGGTGAGGATTGCCTCCTTTATATAAACTCTTATCAAGAGTCTTATCTATACGATGTGGGACATGGGTTTTTCCCAATACACCCCTATCACGCCCAACAACACTCTTTGGGCTTGGTGCGTGAATCGGTAGGTGGCCATTGAAATCGACAGACTCTGATACCATAATGAAATTGGAGACCTAACTCATCCTTAAAAACCGATTCATTGAGGATTGTCTCCTCTATATAAACTCTTATCAAGAGTCTTATCTATCCGATGTGGGACATGGGTTATTCCCAATATTCCCAATACACCCCCGTCACGCCCAACAACACTCTTTGGGCTCGGTGCGTGAATCGGTAGGTGGCCCTTGAAATCGACAGGCTTTGATACCATAATGAAATTAGAGGCCTAACTCATCCTTAAAAATCGGTTCATAAGGTGAGGATTTTCTCCTCTATATAAACTCTTATCAAGAGTCTTATCTATCCGATGTGGGACATGGATTTTTCCCAATACTTTCAAAAGATATAACTTTATTCATAAGTATACTATAACAATTATTTGTTGAAATTTATATGAGTTCAACCAAATTTTCTTTATATGAGATCCCAAAATCTATTGGTCATATAAAATTAAATTTAATCAATAAAAAAGAGTATTTTGGTAAGAGTGCGTTAGAGAGTGTGTTTCCATTGTTACTCATTGGTGTTAACTAAAGTCCTTATAAAAACTTATGAATTCATGAAGTTATTTCAAATTCGAACATACATATAAATCTTAGGGAATTCAAATTTCAAAATCTTGATTATAAAAGTTATGAAAAAATGTTATTATTCATTACTTTTTTAGGCAAACATTGTCTGTTTAAAATCTCTATACAACAAAACCACTCTGACTTTTTTGTAGTGTGATGTAATGGAAAATTATTTGTTTTCACTAGATGTTAACGAACGAAGAATGTAACAAAATTTTGATTTCTTTTATTTACTTACTAGAGAAAAGACGGGCACTCACGTGCATGTCTTTCCATTATTTTTATTGCGCTAATGTTTGAAAATTATGAACGGTGTTTTTTTATTTATTTATGAAATTTTGATTTTGATTAAAACTAAATATTAATGTTTGTTGCTTTCAACTTATATAACAAACCAAACTAATCATGATTATCTAATTATAGGAAAATATATTTACGGGTATAATTGGAATAATGCAAAAAGTAAGTATACATATATTCATCTAATTTTTTAAAAATTTTAAATAATAAACTAAAAAAAAAAATATATATATATATATATATATATATATATATATATATATATATATATATATAACGTGCTTGTTACATTTGTTTTAATATTTAAATTTATTTTTATCTATTTGTTACATGTATTATTTGTCTTGAAAATCGAGGGTATTTTTGGAATGGAAAAAGTCAACCCAAAAGTGCTGAAATGGGTAGTTTTTTTATATATATACTATAGATTTAATTTAGGAAAATACTAACTAGTACCCCAAGAGCACTGGTTAAGAATGTTAAAAATATACTTCCTCCAGAGCCAGACAACCAGTTGACCATTTCACATAGATTAAGAAAAATGTATAAATAAAGGAGAGATAAAAATGGTTTTGAGTGCCTTTGTCAAGTATTAGTGCATTCTTCTTTATCATAAATGTAAAGTAGAATATATTGAATCGGGAGTGGTGAAAGTAATTTTAATTAGAGTTATAATTGAAAAAAAATAATTAATGTTTTATTGAAAAGTGAAATGAGTCAATATTCTTGAGACAATATTTTTTTACAAGTGGTTTAGTTATTATGGGACGGAGGGAGTGATTTTTTTATTTATTAAAAACAACAAATTCTTTATTTTTAAAAAGTTGAATATACAACTTTTCACATTTTCCAATACAAATTTTCTATATTTATTTTGTTAACTAGTACCTTTATCATGACCTTTAATTTAACGAATAATTTCTACATGCATAACTGCGTGATTAACCCAATTAGGAGTAGATTTAATTGGATAGCACAAAAATGAAGCTTTGTGACTCGCTAAGGGACATGCCAGGCCAACAACTTGATAAATAACAAAAGAAAGGCATAGTTTGTTCATCAAATCATTCAAATTAAACTAGACCTATGTAGCTTTAGATAGCTAGAATGTTTCATGTGCATTATGTTTTCTTAGGGTTGTTACTTGTATGGTGAATATAGGCAACCTATATGGGCTATACATATGTTAAGATTTTGTGTACATCTTTCATGGCAAATGCTATATTAGGTTTCTTTCAAATAGAGTTATGATTTGGTTTGTTGGTTAGTCATGATCAATAGTTGGGAGGAATAATAAAAAGCTAAGGTTATTTTTCTTTATGAGAATGAGATTGGTATCGACCATATAGGCATGCACAAACCTTAAGGATGGTGAAGATATAGATATGGGGACAAAGGAAGTGGTTAAGATATATCAGATTGGTTGGTTACTCTCAAAAGCTTAATTAGCCATGTGAGAAGCATGATGATGCTAAATAAAACAGTGTTCATTTGCACTATGTATAAAAGAGATATAGCTAGATAGTAGATATAGCCACACCATGACCCCAAAGTTTTGATTTAACTTTTAAATTATAATGGTACAAATAATTGAGATGGAACTTGATGCCCATATATAAAGTTCAACATTTTCTATATTTAATAACATGCTAGATGAGTATATGGTGAAATAGGTTCCTTTAAAAAAAAATATAAGGTAATATAGTTATATCTGTCAATTTATAAGACCCTTTAAAATTTGCTCTCAACCGTCATATTAGGAGAGCTATAAGGTTTCCAATGTTAAAAAAAACCCTACTTAAGTTAGACCAAAATGGTATATTTGGATGAGGGTTTATGAGAGGAGGGTTTACTTTTCGTTTTTAAACTACGGATACTAAGGGTTTTCACAAAGCTTGGTGATAATTTTTTTTTACAGGATGGTAAACCTGAAATCATATAACACAATCCAGCTAGGGCTAAAGAAACATTCTCTCAACAGGGGTACAAAAGTAAAGAGCTTTTAGTAGGGGGCATAATAAGTGGGTATTGGGATATTTTTTGGAGTTTGAAGCTTTTATGATAGTTCTGAATATAGTACTACTCTAATTGGCATACAATACATAATTAACACTACAACACTCAAATTAGTGTCTGATTTGTTTTATGAAAACAAACTAGTGTATGATTAAAGTGAGTGAGATGCAAACAAAATTATACCCTATCTTTTTTGGAAAAATGGGGCTTCCCCTCAATGCTTGGAGAAATGGGCTTGCATGTGACTTAATTTAAATTGAGCCTTGGTCCACTCTCAAAATTAAACTAAAAGAAAATGTGCCCTTTTTCAATTTTGTAATAAGACTATACATAATTTTTAATATTTTATAAGGATAAATCAGGAAAATATTTTTTTTATCCTATTCTGATGATTTCCAATCCATATACCTTATTTTAGGATACATTTTTAACTAGAGAAACATGATAAGATAATGTGACAAATTTTACTTATCTTGGTTCATCAAATAATAGAGTGAAATAAGATATGATAATTTTTTTAGGGTAATTTTTATTTTATATATATGCTAGACTGTCAAAAAGATCCAATGTACGGATTTAGGATAATCTCCACAAAACGTGGAACCTATTATCTGGGTGTACTATTGTTTGATAGCAATAGCATAATCATAGAGATAAATAAGTCTACGAGTAGGAGTTAAGTACTTTACCCTTTAGTAATTATTGATTCACGTAATTCTTGTGTGACCACAAGAGTTTTTTTTGTTGGTGTGACCACAAGAGTTTAAACTTTAAACACATGCAAAATATTCATTATTCAATGATTTTGAAAATGTACATTATTTAGTTATGTATTTACTTTTTTTTTGTTGTTTTGGAAATGCTAATTATTGTCCCTCTCTGAAACATCAGTTAAAAAAACAAATATTATAACAATATCTTAAAACTTGTACAAACAACCCTTTAAAAGTGTGAAAAATGTTCTTTCCAATGCAAAAATTACTTATTGAAAAGTGTGAAGTCAGATACCGTAACTAAGGTTCGAACCCTGACCCCTCCTTGTATGTGTGAATCAATGGTTATTTATCATTTGTTCTATCTAAAAATATATATATATCATGTGCCAGCCCCAATTTTTTATTTAATTTGTTGTACCTTTTCTTAAATGTAGATGGCAATAAAAGTAAACCTGCAAAATCTACAAACATATCATATGTTTTTTGTTTTGAGGAGAAACATTTCATATGTTGGTCTCTCAAGATAATGTTTGGCACATATCATGTCACATATGTATCACAAATTTTCTGCCTTTGGCACTGAATTTGGTGCATATTGAAAAAATCTATATACTAGATGTCAATCACATAAATGAACATAGAGAATGAATAGCAGTAATAGTAATAGATAGGAGTATAATGTACTAGTGTACTATCGTGGAGCATCATATATTCATTGAAATGAAGATTAAATATATGTGGATTTGAAGACATGCTTTATGCACCCTCTCAGCGGGAAAAACTCTTCTTGCTTCTGAATAAAGAGACAATACACTATTTTGTTTGCATTCCACAATAGCTATTTTCTAAGATTTATCATTGGTCTCTTCTTCCTAGCACAAAGCACAGTTCTTGTCATTATAGAGAGACTGTTTCCTTACAAGCATTCATTATCCTTTTCACAAGGACACAAATTAACCTCTTCTTGTTGCCTTTTGAGATTGGAACATGGAAAGATTCTATGAAGAAAAAAAAAATACAATAATGAGGAGAGTTGTGGCCAAATGTTCCACTTTCATGCACACTTGTCTCTTCCTTTTCTATTCCTTTTGAGCATCAATATGGATAGGATTTCTCTAATGTGTCCATTCGGTTAAGCTTGGTCTTTTGTTATGTGTGATTGTGTGTGTCCACGTAACAAAGAATTGAGCCTAATGGAATGGGCACATCTTATAAGATGTGGCTAATAACAAAACTCGAATCTTAAGCATTCAAAATGAGTTAATATCTTTAGGAGAGGATGATCCGGTCGAGTGGGATTGACAGTATCTGTCATCTTGTACATATATATCACTCAGTGACGGATATAGAAATTTTGACATGAGGGGACAAGATCATATGCTATAAAATCTTTCCATAAAAATATTTCAATGTATTCAAGATAAAATAATTTTATAGTTATCGTTAATTAAAACATTGGAGATTACAAAAAAATATACTATTTTACATCAAGAAACCAAAGACATAATCATCTATGCATTATATTTTTTCACGAGTATTCATATTTTAAAATTATTGTATGACCTTTTTCACTGTTAGCGCTGTCAAATATCTTTGTTTCACTATATGACTAAACAATCATTCAATGATTGATTTCTCATATCACTGTGTATTTGATTATTCGCAAATCAAATTAATCAGTATTTTGTGGGGTCATAACTTAATTTTTAGTGGGAACAAAAGCAAAATTATCGTAGAATTCTCAACAAAATAAATATGTGGTGGGGGTAGCTGCCCCCAATGTGCTATATGTAGATCCGTGCCTGATATCAATGATGCGGTTAAAAGATAGACAGAGAAAAAAAAAGTGTAGAATGAATGTTAAAAATTAAGATGTCCAAATATTTGATGAAAAGGTAAAGTGGAAGGTTAATAGAAAGCTCCTAAACCAGTGGTGGGGTCCCTTTAGGGCATGGGTGAGCCACAATCCCACCCAACAAAAAAAAAACATTTTCTTATAAAAAAAATTACTAAAATTTTATTCACCTTCTTCTCCATCTCAATGTGTGTTAATATCACACTTTTAAATTGATTAAATAAAAGAAATTAGAAGAAATGGAAAAAATGAGAGGGATAAATAAAAATATATATTGTGATGGATTATATGATGAGAAGGATAATTAAAATCAGAAAACAAAAAAAAACATGAGAGAAATGGTAGAATATGACTTGAATATCTTTTTTTCAACAAAATTATACTTTTGTTCTCTTAATTTTAATTTCAAGTAACAATTGGTCTTTAATTTTTTTTTCCTTTTTTATCTTTTTGATCCACTTACATATAGATTTAAGCTTCAAATATATGGTTTTATTTTCTTGTGATCTCTCAATCTTCAAATATATGTTTTTCCATTAATGTTCACATATATATACTTAGATTTAAAGTTTAAAAATATAAATACAAATAAACTACCTTATCTCGGGCTATTTTTTTGTTTTCCATTATGTCATTCATTAAATATCTCAATCAGAGCCCCGTGAGCTTAGCTTAATTGGTAGAGATATTGCATATTATATGCAGGGGCCGGAGTTCGAATCCCAGACACTCCACAATTAAATTGTGTGAGCTCTACCCACTAGGCTACTTGACAAAAAAAAAATCTCAATCTGAGTCTTTTCCTTTAACTTGGTTATAAATTCCAAAGGGGGTGTAAAACTTTTTCATGGTATATGTTGACCCCATTAGTGAGGAGTGGTGGGGGGGGGCCTTCAAAAACACATGCCTCTCCACTCAATTTGGATTTTGTAGGACCATGCCATACATTACTGATTCCATCAATGATATTAAGTTCTTAACCGTTTAAAAACTTTATTATAAAGGCAAATTAAAATCACAAAACATGGTTACATATAGTTCAGTTAAAATGTTAACTTCAAACGATTCACTGTGCTTAACTTCTTATACAATTACACGTTTGGAAAACCTATATACATATCCCATAAGTTTTTATTTTATTTTGAAGGAGTCATAAGTTATTTTTAAGAGAGTGTATACATATGTAATAAGTTATAGTTGTATCCTTCCTTAAAAAAGAAGAAGTTATAGTTGTATCCTTTTTATGTATCAAGAGGAACAGACAAAATACACCACCAATATAAAAACAAGAATCTTAATCTAAATACTAATGTTAAGTTTAAATAATTTCTTTTGAATATAAATGTAAAAAATAACATAATCACCACATTTATATCCTTTATCCACCCATGTAGCTAAAAAAAAGGTGAAAAAAAAATATAATGGTAATTCACATTTATCTTTCAATATAAAAATTACAAACAAAAGAAAAAATATCAAAATATTACACCATCAAATCAAATCAACATCAACATCAAGCACTTTCAAAACCACTAATCAATGATTCTTTTTGTCCTTCCAATCCATTATCCACTTCATCAAATGTTGTTAATAACCGAGCACGACGAGCCTGTTGTTCCCAGTCAGTTGTTCCAACTATATACAACATTAGGCCCGCACAACAAACTTGGGCTGATAAAAGGCCTAACCAAAGTCCGCAAAATCCAAAATCAAACCAAAAAGCAAGCCCAACCGCCACCGGCATTCCCACCATATAAAAAGCACTCAAATTCACATTCGCCGCCACTTTCGGCCTTGCCGTCCCTCGAACAACACCGCAACCAACCGTTTGTGGACAGTTTCCTAGCTCACACAATCCTAAAATCGGCAATGCCGCCGCCGTCAAGCGTAGAATATCTTCATCAGCAGTGAACATCTTCCCCCACTGCCACCTCATCATCATAGCAAAAATAACCGCAGTAAATCCCATAACTGCTGCAAAAAACACCGCGATCACAGCGGAAACCCTTGCATTTCTTGGACGATTCGCTCCCAGCGCGTTCCCAACACGCGCCGAAACAGCGAGTCCCATAGAAGAAGGAAAAACATAAATCAAAGACGTTGTCTGAATTAATATCCCCATAGAAGCCACAGTGGCAGTGGGGTCCACAAGAAATCCACACAAAACTATCACAATCTCATACCACCACCACTCCAAACAAACCGAAACACAGCTCGGCGCAGCTAGCTTAATCAACGGCCCCCACCCAAAAAAACACTCCTGGCTCGGAGCATTCCATGTGGCAATGTGGACCCCACTTATCCAAACATAAACCACCAATACAACCAAAACTGAAAAATTGGAGGCAGCAGAAGCAATGGCAATACCAGAAATACCCTTTTTGAAGAGTAAAAAGTTAAAAGGTAAATGTAAAAAAGTTCCAACCAAAGATGCTAAAGTAACCGGGTAGGTGACAGATTGAGCACGAAGGTAAATCCTAATTGGTTGAAGAATAGAATTAGTAACAAGATCAGGTAACAAAAACACAAGATAAGTTTGTGACATTTGGGTGATTTTATCATCTTGATGTAAAAAATGAAAGATTCTAGACATATTAAACCATAGAAAAGAAATGGGTAAAGAACATGATAAGAGGAAGATTATACACCGTTGAAGTGTTAATGATAGAAGTTTTGGACGGTTAGCACCAAAAGCTTGAGAACAAAGAGGTTCCATACCTAAAGATAAACCAGAAAGAACTGAATAACCGGTTATGTTTGCAAAAGCTATGGCTAATGAACCTGATGCAAGTTCCACATCACCAAGTTTGCCAAGGAACATCATAGATATCATGGAACGTGCATAGAAGATTAGTGCTGTTAGTGCTGTTGGTAAAGCTAATGATAATAGAGATTTTGTTTCACTAACAATGATGTCTCTTTGATTTTCCATGTCTTTGGAAATCATTGGTTCGTTTAAGGTATTGATCTTTGTTTCAGACATGTTGTTATTGTAGTTGATGATGATGTTTTGGTTTTGTTTTTATAGACGAATCGAAATGATCAGGGCTGAAGTGTGTTTGATTTGATGGAAAATATGATGACGATGATGATAGATTTGAGGAAAATGAGGTTGTTTTGAATGAATGAATCGAAGCGATATGGGCTGAACTATGCTTGAGTTGATGGAAAATATGTTGATGGATAGATAGATTTGAGGAGAATGAGGTTGTCTTGAATGAATGAAAATGTAGTGTTATTCTGTTGATGCTAGCTAGGTGGTTGTGTTTTTTTTTTATATTTCTAAAATTTTCTATATATTTTGTAGTGTGTTTGTAAAAGTGAAAGTGTAGAGAAAGAGATACTCTCGTAAAGAGCACTCTATGTGTTGATGAGGATGGAGGACGAATTAGTGAGAGAATGGTTTTGAGTTTGAGGATGGGTTGTGTATGTGTGTGTATAAATAGAGGGGTTGAAATTAAAGCATGAGTTGTTTTATGTTTAAATTATGCGTTTTCCTTAATCACTTTTAGTACTTTTTCTTAAAATAAAATGGGATGGAATTGTGCTAACATTGCTTTAGGTAGAGAAGGAATAAATCAAAGGTTGACATGTAAACTATAAAGTCAATTTTTTTTATATCTATAGATCTATGTACTAGTTTATGCTTATGCATTAGTGTGTTTTTTATATCAATTCTTTTTTGTTTGTTTAAAGTAGCATGATTGATGATGAATCTATGGTTTACTTTCTTAATTTTATTGTTATTTACTGCACTCTTATATCAAGCTTTCTTATTTTTTAATGGAAAATGCTAAGGTTATTCGTTAAAGAATCAAATATAGTAAAATTCTTCAAATTTTAAAAGTGTAAAAAACAATTTATTTAATACAAAGTTTCTTTTTCATTTCTTTAACAAATATCCTATTTACATTAGTTAACATGACATTTTTTTTATATAGAGGGGTTTTCAAATTTACTAACTTCTAGACTTTAGATTTTTAGAAAGATGTCATAAAATGCATGTATAATACTTAAAGATCAATTCCCAATGCCCTCGGATATCTGCTCAGACATGTACTAAAATGTTAAACCTTATATATAAGTAGGGATGAGAATAGGCAGGATTGACATAGATCTATGACCTAATATGTTAGGTACAAACAAAAATTAAGTGGTTTTTTAAATAGAGAACACTATGATTTTGTTAAAAATCTATTTAACTAAAAAATCAAAGTACAAGCAATATATATATTTTTAAATATTTACAAGGCCAACATACTTAAACCAATCCATGAAATATGAGAAAATGCAATTAAGATATATTCCAAATCCCTAAATTACCTGCATGATCTCTTCCAACATAGGTAACTGCAATTTCAAAGGAGTAACAAAAACTTAAAATTAATTGCTTTTGGTCTTTGGATTTTAAGGACCGCAAGACCAATCAATAAGGTACCATTCAATTCATATTTGTCTTGTGTTCATTTGACCTTTAACCCACTAATTATTTTCTGTTGGGGATGAATCACACATCATCATTAAGAAAATAATTAAAATAATTTTTTATCCGTAAACGAAGTGACTAACATCAAAACACACAACGATCCTTCAAAAAAAAAACACACAACCACGAATATTGCAAACATCGCAACACATAAGTAGGAGATTCGGACGAAGATGTATAACCTAATAATATTGAAATTGTCAGTTGAATTAAGTCTTGCAAACTCATGTAATTACAATTTGATGATAGACTCTGATACGTAATCTAAAGTTCGATTTAGAGGTTAATAGCTTAACTATAAATTGTTAATTAGATAGATACTCCATCAATTACCATATTTTTTATTGATTCAATTTTACTTGATTGCTTGTTGGTTAGAGTTTTTCCATAATTAACCAGAAATGTTTTGATTTAAGCTAAACAGGTCTAGATTAATCTATTAGCCTAAAAACGTTTTTTGCGTCTTCAACTATAGTTATAGTTAATTAAACGTAAAGAAGAAAAGGAAAACCCGTCACTAGCTAAAACAAACTCTTGCGGGTCAAATACTAATTAATGTTTTATTATAATGGAGCGTGATTAAGCATGCTTTTATTCCTTAAATTTTGTCAAACTACAATAAGCATTTAATCAAAATATATATAGGATCTGTTAAATTTTGTCAACATTGTAATTACGTTTTTATTGCCTCCATGATGATATGTCAAGTTAGGTTTGACTTTCATGCAAGAAATTAGGAGTTAGATATAGAAATTTGGATTCATTAGCCAACTACATCAATAATCGGGTGGTCATCGTGAACTTAACTCAGTTGGTAGGAACAATGTATTATATATGTAAGGTTCGGGGTTCAAACTCCGACCACTACAAAAAAATAATAATCCAATGATCGTTGAATCGAAATGGACAACTTAAATTGAGTTTAAGTCTCTGTGATATAATTCAATTGATAGTAACATTGTTATATGTAGGAGTCGAGATTCGAACTTTAAATTTCTCACTTATTCAACTTAATAAAAAAAAAGTTATAATCTGCACCATCCAATTTCAATCCAAAGAACATGGATGAGGTTGAATGTGTGAATACATAAAATTCTTGAGCAAAGAGTTTAAATTCTACGTATAGAATGAACTTATTATAATAATGTCATAATTTTTATGCATAAATTTTTTCCTAGGATTTTGCTGTTCCTAGCATCTTTTTCCTTTGTTTTTTAAAAGAATGATGATTAATGATAAAATAGATGATGAATTAGGCACTAATTAGTGGGTGAATGTAAATATTTTTGATTCAGTTTATTTTATTGAAAATCATTTATATTTTCAAGTTTCAAGTACAAGTATAGCCACATCAATTAACAGAAAACAAGATAACCAGGCACGTGAGGTCACACGTGGAGTTTGAGACAGTAGATTCTATTCCTCACTGCAGTTGCAGTGATTGTAAGGTCCGGCCCAGTACTGTCAGGTAAATTGAGCTTAAACTAGTAATGGAAGTAAAAAAAGGTGAACTCCACTAATTAGTATTTTTTTACCAATAATTGATTCATCAAAGCGGTAAAAAAACTCGAACCTCTTAAATATGTGATTAAGAGTTCGATTCTTGACTATTGCACATAAAAAAAGGCTTAATTATACTTTTGGTCCTCGCATTTTGACCAGCTCACGAAAATGGTCATGCTTCCTTCAAATCGAACAAAACTGTCCCTAAACTATCATGTTTTTGCAGTTTTAGTCCTACCTTCTGTTTTCAACTCCAGAAACGCAGAGAAATGAAAGTTTTAGATCTACCCCCTATGCTCAAGTAAGAAATAAACAAGGAATAAAGCATGCAGGTACAAAGAATCTACATTATTGAGCACACTAACAAAAAAAAACTAATTTGAAACATATCTTAGAAATTAGGGTTTTTGGTTAGTGTACTGAATAAAGTGGATTCCTTGTACCCACATGCTTTATTCATTGTTTATTTCATGGTTGAGCATAGGGGGTAGGTCTAAAACTGTCATTTCTCTGCTTTCTGGAGTTGAAAATAGGAGGTAGGACTAAAACTGCAAAAAACATGATAGTTTAGGGACACTTTTGTTCAATTTGAAAGAGGCAGGACCATTTTTATGAGTTGGTCAAAATGCAATGACCAAAAATGTAATTAAGCCAAAAAAAAATATGGATGAAAGAGGAGAATTCAAATTGTTTTCTATAAATTCTTCAATGAAGATTAGTCATTAATATGCAATAGTGTAAACTTTACATCTATATCACCATAATTCGTAACCCAAAAAGAAATGTTTTTTTTTTTTTAACAAACCCAAAAAGAAATGTTGATAACTCATTTAGCCGAATTCAAATATTTCGTCATATTGTAGAAGCTTAGTCATTCTACTATATTCAACCCATGTTGGTAATACCACTTTAGTGTTTACCAGAATATTTAAGTACTATTTTTTTATACAAATTATATATTTTTATGGGTTTTAAAAGTTATACTTTCATATTTAAAATAAAAAATAAAATCACGTGTAGAACTCTTTGGGAAAAAAAAACTATGATATATATTGAATAACTTATAGTGGACCAGCTAAACTGGATTTAAATATAGAAGAGTTTAGTCTAATAGTAAAAAGATAGATTTTTAATATGGAAGTTCTGAGTTACAGTCTTGTTAGTATCTTTGAAGAGATGTAAATGTAAATATTTTGATAAGTTCTCTTTGAGGCCTGTAAGGTCTATTTGAATTGGCTTATTTGAATTTATTTATTGACAAAAGTTTTGTAAGATTGTTTGAAAGAACATTTGAAAACAACTTACGATGTTTTTCATAAGCTTTTTTAAACTTATTTTCGTAAGTTCTCCAAAATAACTTATCGAAACCGTTTATAGCATGTACAAAAATAATTTAACTTTAATTTACCATTTACTCTTAAAATAGCTTATATATTGCTTTTACTTAAACGCTTATCATGATAAGTGTTTGTGTTATAAGTTCCAAATAAGTTGCTTATCCATATATGCCCATAATCACAAAGAAAACTTATCTTTGCATGGACCCACCCCATATATATAAGAGATAAAATTAAATAAACGTCAGCTAAAGCAACAACAAACTAAATTCGGGGGAATTCCTTCTCCATCACATGTTATGGTTTGGTTTTGTTAATTAACGTCCCAAACACTCAATTGTTCTTGTTTGTATAATTCTTCCAAATTCCTTGTTTCACGTAATTAACTATTTGTCATACTCACGAACAAACAAACCCCTCTCTCAACCACAAAATCTTATGTTTGAATTTCAATGACCCTTTTAATTTGGGTATTTCATATGGTATCCTATGGATATCAGTCAATGATCGGTGTCATTGAATGAAAGATCAAAACTATGAATATGATAATATAGATTTGAAACTCTAGCAATTAACAATGATCGGTGTCGTTCATCGTAAGTAATGTTGTGTGTCAAATGTGAGTTAGAAGTCTCGCATTAGATTAAAAAAATAAATGTTAAGGAACATATAAGTAAAAAGACTCATATACGTAATACATATATGTTTTGGATAAAGATATAGTGTCAAGTTCTCCTTATATGTTTGTTTGCAGTCTAATGTGATGATCCCTCGTATCTATAATGACCCAGCAAGTAGATCTTACTTGTGTTAGCCATAAGATATGGAGAAACCTGCATTTTTACTAAAATGTGTCAACGTCAATCGTCAAGAAATTTTTAGTGATTTTCAATTATCAATAAAGTGTCTTACCGAATTTGAATGTCTTCAAGAAAAGTTCTATAATGATCACTGATGTCACTTAAATTAATAAAAAAAAAAAATCCCATTCCTCATTTTTTTTAAAGTGTCTTTCAAACTTACAAATAGTGACAAAGATTTAAAAAGATTCTTCAAGTGCTTAATGTTAAAAAAAGAATCTTTTGTTCACTAGAGGACCTCCAAAACATACATATTCCAATAATTCATATGCAATGCTAAAGTTAACTAGTCAATCTACATTTCGGTTGCCTTCACACTAATACATTTGAATCACAATGAGTATGTCAAATTGTCAATCCTATTCAAGAGCTCTTGATATCTTATAATGTTCCAATTCTAAACACAAACTTAATTTTAGGATATGATTGAGTATTTACAAGTAGAGTTGATTTTTCTTCTATTAAACTATTTGAATAATTATTAGAATATTACTTTTTACATAAATGAATTGAAACAAATAATTATTTTTTTTGTGGTGATCGGGGTTCGGGTTTGAACCCCGGATCTTGCATGTTTTATGCATTGTCATTACCAACTGAGTTAAGCCTACGAGGACTGAAACAAATAATTTTATTTCAATGATCACTTTAACAAAACTTAATTTTCCAATAATTATTTTCATGACTACAAAGAACCAATTAATTACTTGACCATGTGGATGGACCAAAGTAGGGTGTTGTTATAATCATGTAGTCAAATTGATATAGCAAGGATTAGTTTGTTTTTTGCCCGCAAGAAGGAAACAATAAAAGATAGTTTTGGGATAGAAGATAGATAGGTATGATATCAATATCTTAGACATGATTGCATGAAGATAATAGAATGTGTTGTGTTGTGATTGGATTGGACATTTTTTGACTTTATTTTAATGTCACAAAAAACGGTGGTCTCCACACATGGTTGTGCGTGCGCAATTAACGGAAGTATACAGCTCCCGTTTTCACAAACAGATGGTTGGAAGGAAACATCAAACATTTACATTAATCCTTCATCAATGCTTATATGTCCATCTCATTTGCCCCTTCTTTCTCTTTCTATCTCATAGGATATGAATATGATAGAGAGTAAGTTTGTAAAAATTTACTACTCTATTAAATATAAATGTTCTTTTGGCTTGACCCTTGAAGGAAGCTTGGTGTATTTAAGGTTGGGAAGGTAAGTAAAAGATGAACTATAATCGTTTGAGAAAAGCTAATTCGTGCCTTTGAAGGCACATGTTAAAACAACTAGATGTAAAAAAAAATATTGAAAATTGTGCATTTAACATCTGAAAAATTTAAAAGTTTAATTTCTCAATGCAAATTTATTTTATATTTCCTTTTTTTTAGTTATTAACTTGTGCTCTAAGGAAGTTAGCATTACCCTAATTGTTTAAATCAATATCTGAGAACTTTGATTCTAGTGAATGATTCGTATTTAATTGAAGTTCACTTAAATCAAACATATTGGTTTACTTGGTGCGTGTTTAGAATCATAGAAATTTTCCCTCATGAGTATATCTCAGTTGGCAGGGGCATTGCATTGTTATATGTAGGGGTTGAGATTCGAACCCCGGACACCACACTTGGTCACTTTAAAAAGTGAATTCTACCTACTATGCTACTTGACCAAAAAAAAACACAGAAATTTTGGCGAAATCATGTTAATAACATTGTTTTATTGAAACTTCAAAGAGTCGTTTTTGTTAAATTAAAACAATTCTATTTGATTCACTATCAATTCAAACATGCACTTAAAAAGTATGTACGTATGCGATTGTATCAATTGTAATTTACTTAAATATTTTAGATTATTAAAGATAATAATACGATTGTAACCGGGATAGGGTAACTTAAGAGCAATTTTTTCATGGTCACAACCCTAAATAAAAAATATTTGGACACACTCACATCAAATGAAAAAATTAAAACAAAATAATTTAATCACATCAATCAATATCATTTAATTTTATTCTGTTTTAATTTTTTTTATTTGATCTGAGTGTGCCTAAATATTTTTTATTTGAGGTTGTGCCCAATAAGAGTTTTTCGATAGCTTAATTGATTTGAGTTAAAAGTTGAAGAGTTAGATGTCTTAAATTCAAAGATGAAAGAATGTGTTAATATTAATTTTACAACTAATTAGTAACATTTGTTATTAAAAAAAATACAAATGCAATCACAATATGCAATCTTGATATAAGATTGCAACATAGATTTTTATTCTTTACGATCTTTTTTCTTTCGTTTCAAAGAGTCTAACAACAAACTCTCACACACACACTAAGAAGAGAGATATCGCAAGTTAAATAAAACACACACCAACATATCAAATATGCTCACAGTATTTAGGTCAAACTAACAAGCTACAAATTCAGTTAAAATCCTGATAAGTGGTAAAGATAAGATGATATTTAGGTCATATTGTAGGCATAAGGAGTGTTTGATGCAAAAAAATACTAATAAGGAGTGATCCCCACCATCCTTCATGTGACAGCAATGACAGTCTCATATATAGGAGGCACCACATCTTCTTTTTGTTTTCTACCATAAGGGGAACCTCATCACTGTGCATTTCATTGTCCCACTGCCCAAAAATCCCTTCCTTCTACACTCTTCATACTCAGCACCACATAATGCCACGTCTACTATTTAACCACTAGTATTTTTTTGGCTTCTACTATTTTCCTCTAAAAAAACATTTAGTTTCCAATTTTAATGTCTATAACAATTAGTAGTGAAATTTAGAGACAAGCTAAATTTCAGGAAAAATTTAATTGTTTAAGTAGCTATATTTTTGCAATTTTAGGAAAAAGATTTTTTTGCATGCCAAGCTAAATTTGATTGGATGTTTGTACCAACTAATTGCTGAAATTGTTTTTATTATATGTGGAATCATGTGAAAAATAATGACAGTCCTGCTTAAACAAAACATGCAATTCAAGGTTAGATTTGTTATGAATTATGTAAAGTTGACATTTGATGAGTTCTTATACTAGATACTTCAATTGATGATGTGATCGATAGAAGGTGACCAAATATAAATTGATCCAAATAAAAATCACAAACTGACAAAAAAATATTGAAAATCACACCTAGGCTAATTTAATTGGATGTCTTTAGATATCATATCAATTTATTATTTATTGGTTTTTATTTTTTAATAATATTTTTTTTTTCAGAAATCAAACTAGTCCACTGAAATTGATGTTGAAGAGAATCAAATTTAAGACCTTAAAACTCTATTTGCGAGTTTGAAGGAAAAAGGAGGAGAGAATCAAATTTAATCTATGTAGTTATAATATTCATAAAATTAAAAATATATTAATCATAAACATTAGTTTATCATTCTCTAAAAAATTACGTTTTAAAAAATGTGAAAGATTTTATCATTTTTCCTTATATTTTCAACCCTCCAAAGTCTTCCCTTCCCCTCCTCTCTAAACTCTCAAATAAAGCCGGAGAGAAACACACTTCAAAATCTCAAGTCAAGACCACAATACTAACCAAAGTGGTTAATGTTTATTACATTTTAAAGTTAATTTTAAAGTTAATTTTTAGTATGTTTTAAAATCAATTTTGCACTTTTAAAATAAATTATTATTCTCTAAAAATTAAAAATAGTCTTATAAAGCTACTGTATCCCAAGATTCTTAACTTATATGACATTAATTAAGTATAGTTGATGATCATAACATGTTGATGTGGCAATGTAATTTAAAACTTGCAGCATAGCAGGTGTTAAACTTGTAGAACCTTGAGGGTTTGTGTTTGGGGAACAAGCTCATTTTTATTCGGTTGTGAGTTGTGTGTGGGACCCTTCATTCACATTAGTGGGGCATCTTTTCTTGATTGATGAGCAAGCTATGGTGTGGCAATCCATATTCCATATAGCCACTTGATCTCATTCTCATGGAGGGAGGCACATGAATTGAGAAAGCCCTTCTTGTGCCTTTGAACTTGTAGTCCTCTTAGTTTATTGCTGATGCCTGCCTTTAATTTTCTGACTCCTCAAATCTTAACATGAGAATATGATCACATTGATCTTCTAGCCACAATTTTAAATAGGGTTTGCATCAAAGTTTATGTCACGTCATCATCTTTGATATTAGAGAGAACTACAGTCAAATGTAGTTGATTTATTCACCATATGAAAATTCATCATTATGCCACTCGCTTATTTGTAGAAAATTTGTCTTAAATTAGTCACTCGTTTACTCAATGACATGTCATATTTTCGTATTAATTTATTTTAAAATAGAGTATACCCATCTTAATATTGCATTTAAAGAAGTATCATCTAATTAAGACGAACACAATCTTATCTTTGAAGTTTGGTCGGATATGTACTCATAAACTGATCATTCACCTTTGTCATGTCATATTTTTGTATTAATTTATTCAAAAATTAAATTAGATTTTGAATGAGTTTTGGATACATATGTGATACCGGTATCTAAGAATGATTGCTTATATAATGATGGGGTAGCTTTGGCTACCCCAAAATTTTTATTTTTGTTGAACTGCTAAGTATATTAATATAGTCAGCTACCTTAGCTACCTCAAACATGTTAATTTGCATAAAATTAGCATAAATAAAAGGTTAACAAACTCTTACTTGATTAATAAACTTATTTGTCATATATTGACATTTCGGTATGTACAATAACTATAGAGAAATCATTTTTAGCAATAAAAATTATCAATAATCAAATAAAATGGACGATAGTTTAATACAAATAGCTTATTTGTTTATATTGAAACAGAATTTGGTAGTCTATTTAAAAAATATTCAATTATGAATATATATTTGACTCCTTAAAACTTAATTTTATAGAGATTAAACATATTTAACTCTTAAATTTAATATATAAAGTTTTAAAAAAAGTTAATTTTTCTTTGCTTCAAAAAATTCTTTGTATTTGGTCCCCGTGTAAAAATTACGCTAGCTCTGTTGCTGCCGATATCCAATCACATTTTAAGATACCTAATAATTTACATCTAATTAATACTATTAGCATCACTCTCAATTCAATAATGGTGAATATACCCAACACTTTATAAAAATACTTTAGTAAAACCATTTTTTCTCTCTTTCGATCTTTGCACTTTTCTTAATGAAATGGTGGAATGAGTTACTCTAGTAGGACGGAATGAGTACTACAATGTCCATTACAAATGCAAAGGGCATTGAGAAAATGTTGCTTATTATATATTAGAAATCAACATAGGGAAAGGTAAATTGTAACCAATATCCTTATATCATGGCCAGATCATGAATTTGCAGTAAAATATAGCAGAGCCTTTAGGTTAAATTAACATTTTTCATGTCTGAAGATAGGCACAGTCACAGAGTTAGATTCTCTAGCACTGATTTAAATGTGAGATCACACTCACTTTTAAAATGTTCATAAAATATATATGACATTTTATATTTTATCTTCTAGATTGCACACTTGCTTTTCTTATATACTCATGCAAGCTAGCTTATGCTTGTGTATCTGTATAATGTATATATACACACATCACACATGCATACAACACTCTAGTAATGAATTATTATATGAATAAAATAAGAGAATAATTTTGAATTATTATTAGGGTAGAACTTATTACATCATCTATCAATCACAATCCACCATTTGTATGATGTATGATTTTTTTAGTTAGATATGATAAAATTTATACTTTTTTTTCCAAGTAGTTTGGTGGCTAGAAATTCACCTTATAAGGTGAATAAGTGAGATTTTCAAGGTTCCAACCCTGACCCCTGCATATATTACACAGTGTCCCTACCAATAAAGTTAAGTTCGCGGGGACAAAATTTATGCATTTTTAATGATGAACGGTTAATTATGATTGATAACTATATATATTTTTTTACTATAATGTCAATGCATATAAATTAAATCTGTAAAATAGTTGTTCTACCAAAGAATTTTCTTCTCTTTCAATGGTAATGTATGGGATTCAAGATGCATTATTTGGGTTTAGATAACATTGATAATTCTTCACATACCTTTTAATTTACTTCCAAATTATATTTTATTGGGTTGGCCATAATAAAGAGACTATAAATTTGACATCATGCAACATAGCATGGCCTTGGAAACTTCTCTATCCCATTTTCCATTTTTGGTGGGGTTGTGCAATATTCAATACTTATAGTTTTCATATATTTTTTTTCAAATAAATAAAACAAAATTCAACATCTATGATGGTACACATGGCATCACCCCAAGACATAGTTAATAACTAATAGCAACAACTTTGATTCTCATATCTCCTTTTCTCCATTCTTATAGATATCACTTTTAGGACTCAGCTTTCATGGCCAAAAAGGTCAACTGAAAGGTGTATATATGAACGGTTGAACACAACGCACTACACACCACCTATATTAATATGAATAGTGATATATGTACAACTCTTTGATACAACTTCTATGACAACTTTGATTTTCTCTCATTTGATTGGTCAAAAATAATAGAGAGAGGAAAAGGAAGAGAGAGAGAGAGAGAATAAGAAGATAATGTGAGTATGAGAGAGAAAGTTGTCAAAAAGTTGTTAGAAAATGGTTGTACAAATATCATTTCTCTATTAATATTACCCTAGCTAGAATCAATAGGAAAAATAATATGAGAATTCAAAAAGTCTTTTTTAACAGCTGCACAAAGGATGTGTAGTTTATAATAACTTAATTTCTTCTATCAAAAGAAGGGAGAATAATTCAAAAGTGGCAACAATTAAGGAATATTGACACAAAGAAAGTTGGGAAAGGGTGATTGAAAAGGGCATGTTAAGGTATTGCTTGTTGTGTATGACTCATATTTATTGATAAGTGGATGTGTCGTTCGAAAGTAGTATTTAAATACAAGTTGTATATTGCAAACTCAAAGTTTGAAATATTATCAAGAAATTGTTGACACTCCATAATGGAAGGTGTAGGCACAACAAGCCGAACCACGTTACAGTAGCAAACATTGGGTGTTCATTGTATACGTTTCTCATGTATTTATTCTTTTGAACTGTGGCTGCTATTCTAACAAGTAGACAACTAAAAACAATAGTGTCTTAGTATAAAACGATCGATCAAAGTTATTGTAGTAAACTCGTCCTTACAAAACCAGTTTATAATGTGGTCAATATCTCTCACTATTAGACTTGTGCCTTTTCTATGTGTTACTTGGATTTTTTCCGATAGCCACCACAAGAGTGCCCTGCCTAGAGTTCGACTACATGGAGTGCCCTACCTAAAGTAAATATTATTGTTGACTATGAGTCGTAGTTATTCAAAAGCATTGCTTAATTTTCACCGTGATATTTAAATATAAGTTGTATATCGTAAATTATAATTTTCACCAACTATAAAAAGAAACTACAATCACTCTGCAGTCCGAGATATAAACATATTGACCAAACCTTATTACCAAACATCGCATGTTTCTCTACATAAGTTTACACATTCTTTGAACCTAGTTGCTGTTGTACTAAGTACCAACTTCTAAGTGGTCTACCAAGTTGAAGGAAAAAAATGGAAAACACTGACATGCATATAGTGTCCATCTAGCAAATCATAAGTCATAAATGTCAAAAGAATTTAAGAAAAAAAAGAAGGCAATCAAGAAAAGTAAAGGAAAAATGGGGCACGTGATGCATGAGAGGATGTCTCAAAACGTGGTCTTTGAAAAGCCAGCTACTTGCCTAACACTCACAGCTCATTTCCATACCCCAGTACAATAGTGTACATTTCAAACTTATACCTCAAAAATCATAATAATAAAGTGTATTGTACTGTTACCTTAGCTCATCTTGCAATTAATTAATATACATATTTGAATAATGTACTTGTAATGTATAACATTATTGAATATTTTGATCTTCTTTTCTTTCTAACTTTGTGTGTAAGGCTGATTTACCTTTACTTCCTTACTTGGAAACTATGTATATGTTAGTATCAATGTGCTGTACCTTACCAAATTTGTCAAAGAAAAAAGAACAAAACAGAAGCACTTAGAGTTTAATAGAGACCCACACTCATGTCATATCCCACGTGGGGTGTGGTATAGCATGCACATGGTCATGAGACATTCTTGTCTAAATCACAACCTTCATCAACTAACTCATTTCTTTAGGGGTTTTTTCCCCCTCAGCCGAGTCATGAAAATCTCACTCTCATCAAATCGTTTTATTCAAGATTCAAGCTCTTTGGCTTGTTTTCGTCTTGTATACATGAAACATCGATATAGATACGGACATGAGATATATATATACGGATATCAGACATGATACTATCATAGATTTGGATCAAATTTACAACCAACAATCCGTATCACGCTGTTAGTACATTGATGGCCAAATGATTGAGATGGAATGATCCAGATATCAAGTTCGATATTTCAGTTTTTTTTAATAAAATTCTATATTGAAATTATCACATTTTGGTCTTGATCCAACGAACATCGATGTCCTAACTTCATAAATGTGTGGATACTTGACCGTAAGCGATCCAAATCCCACCAACACATGCATATCAACGACAATGATAATTCAACAAAATAAAATAATTAAATGTATCTACATGTGTCGTTGTCAGACACCGAAAAATGATGGATCGAGATCAAACATGCTTCAATGTAAAAGATGCTATATAACATATATGCACACCAATGTGCTTTTCTATAGTGCCACAAATTAACTAACAAAATGTGTCATCACTTCCGAGTACCTTTTTCCATTTAAGCCAATAAGCATTTACCAATTTTGAACATTCATTTTCTAGTGACACATATAGTCAACTTAAATTTGATTAATATTGAGAGTTAATATAGTGGTTAGTTTGGCATCAGATCCTTACCAGAAAACATACCCTACCTCCAAAGAAACGACAGAAAATGTAACAGTAGATGGATTCCTTGTAGGGTACCTTTTTCTTAAATGGGGTTTTAGTGTTATATTTAGATCCAATATCATATACTTGTGCTAAACATAAAAGTTTTGATTCCTTAAACTTAATAGAAAATTAGAGGCTAATTCTACCCCACGTACTAAATAGTGGTCCTGCAAACTACAAAGTTAATTAATATGCTTCTTATGATATAATATAGTACATGGTGAAACATAAAATATATTCCTATTTTCTAACATACTCCTAACAAAATATATACAAAAAACTATATGTATGCATTTGACTTAAACTTGGACCAAATACATATGCGTTTTAGTTTATATTTTGTTGAAGAGATAGTAGTTTTAAATTGTCGTCTGCAACTGTAATTGTAGTCGCAATATAAAAAATAGGTCTATTTTAACCATATCGGTCGTGATTTTCTGTCTTTTGCCACAATATAAAGGTTCATAATATAACCGCAACACAATTTAAAATCATTTAATTTAATGCTCATAATGGCCTACTTCTAAAGTAATTTTTATTAATCGGTCTTATTCTTTATTTAAATTTTTGGTCAAATAATAAAAAGAAGCAAGTCATCACCACTCATTGTAAATGGAGCATAACAAATATTATCTTGTGTTGACAATCTATATATATTCATGGGAGAATCATGTAAATTTTTCAATAGTACTAGCAAAAATTCAACCACAATGCAAAATGGAAATGATGATAATTGGATATGGTTGGATTTTGGGGGGTCAGTTTTTCTTTTTATGCATTTATTCTAGACATACATTATAATTGTCTTACAATATGCAAATGGTTTATAATGAGCTTAGAGTCAAATGGCATTACATAATCATTTTGGTTGAATTCCATGAAACCATCAAAAGGTCACAATCAGCTCCAACAAAGTCTTTCTTTTTGCTTTAGTGAGCGATTCTCTCCAATTTGTGAACTTGTGATCCAAAACTTGTATGTCAAATTCCATTTCACAATAGTAAGCAAAGAAAAATTATTCCTTAATGTTGCTATATCAAATAGTAAATTTAGGCATAGGCTAGCATCACAAGACTTTTCAACTATTACCTCCGTCTAACCCACTTGGGTTGGTCTGTGGTATTGGTTTGGGATCTGGGAGTGTGCTCCTCCTCGAGGTCTCATGTTTGATTCTTCCTGGCATCAATTTGGGTAAACTAATTTAACTTCTTCAAAAAAAATAAAAATATTACTTCCGTCTCTAAATAAAAGATCCTCTTGAAAAATCAAATTTTCAATTACATTATTTTTTCTTTACATACATATTCTTAATAATGTTATATTTTTTTTATCTGTAATAAATACCGATGAAAACGTAACCTAATTTTCGCTCACAAAGGATAAATTTGTAAAACAATATTAATCATAAGTCAACACCATTATCAATTTTTTTTTTTCATAATTTTATCAAGTGAATCTTATATTTAAGGAAAGAGATAGATAATATTTAGGGTTACAATAGGACAGAAAGTTGTTTGATTAGTAACATCAGAGCAAGCTGTCAAAGTACAAATTTAGCTTGCATGTTCAGAATATATAATTTCATGAAAACTACTTGGAGATATCCTTATCAAATTATTAAAGTTGAAAGCAAGTAAGTTGTAACTATAGCTTGAAAAGGAATTATCAGATGAACAGTTATTTGAGGGGCTAAAAATATTTGGTGATATTGTGTAGCTTATGGTTCATATTTACCTGTTGCTCTCACAAAGTTGTTTTTTTTAACTACTAGTAGTGTGGTCCATACATTGTGCTACCAATAATGTAGCATCTTGCTTATATAAACATCATCTATTTCCTTCATTTTCTCTCCATAGAATCCAAGTTACTCTATGATTATTTGGTACCTGTCTAATCAATTTCAATGTTGGAAGAAAGGATGATGATATCAATGGTGGGGTTAAAGACTATGATTGACAAATCCTTAAAGGGATATTTAAATAAAATATCTTCAGCTTATGGTGACTTAATTCTAAAATTAATTATGTATGACTTTTAAGAAAGATGCAATTAAAGTCAAATATTTTTAACAATTTAAGAGTTTTGATTGATTTACGGTCGATGTCCATCAATTAAATCCCTCTGATTTTCAGGAAAAACGAGTTTTCATAATTTGAAGTTCAGTCAAGATGTAAGTAAAGTCTAAATAAAAACTGTTTCAGTCAGAATTCGAACTCGAATTATTTCGAATGATTCGTTTTTATTGAAGTTCAACACTTAAATTCAAATCACTAAGCCTATGTTTGTTTCAACAGCAAAGAGACACTAGCTAAGCGTGTGTTTTTTCTAACTCTCAAAATTGGAGCTTCTTGATTTCATGGCAAAAAGCAACAAAAACGCACGTTTAGGTATACTAAACGCTCAAGCAAACATGTACTAAGGCTTTTTTAGAAGAATTATATATGCATAATGCATTAAGCATAACTACATTTTCTTTTATTCTAGCAAACAGTGTCTAATCAATCAATAGTAATTTGATTTCAATACCATCATATCATATCATATACTTTAAATGATTACTATGCTAAAGAGAAACTAGGAAGAAAATAAAAATATTATCAACCATGATAATCTTATCGCATGTACATAATCATCATAAAGAATAGAATGAGGTCAATGTGTCCAACATATTTCAAAAATTACTTATGATAAATCTTCATATCTAACTTTCACTTAATAAAATGACTTAAAGAATGAAATAATGGTACATGCAAACATCATACAATCCTATGAGATCTTTAACTAGTAAGTGGTGCTTTCTCTTTTCCTTCTTTTTATTCCATTTTACTGATTAAACTAGCAAAAGGAGATTGTTTGTTGGTGGCAAATTGGCAATAGACACATAAGTGGTTAGTGTGGAAGCATACTCTTATTTTGATTTGGTAGTTATAGCTTCTGGAAAGTGGCAGAGAATATTTTCACCAATGCTAACTAGTATGGGCTTTATATAGAAGCCCAAGCTTAAGATGGTAGTTTAGGCCCAATATCAGAAAACGTAAGAGAGGATTTCTTTTTAAACCCTCTCAATGTCTCTTTTTGTTGAAAAATGCCCTCCGAATTACTTATCCGAGGCGTTAAAATTATATATAAAAAAAGTTTATCTCCCAAATTATTTAGGGGGTCTAAGAGATATTGAGAGTGTCTAAAAATATTTGTTCAATGCAAATTTATACCCAAATAATCAACCCATTAGTCGAGGTTCAGAGGATGAGATAATGAGTCACTATAACGTAGCCATCAATAACCACCTAAAATGAGAGAGATCTTATCGGAAGTCCAATTGTTCTCGAATAATAGTCCAGATTTTGATGTATAACTATATTTCTAAAGATACAGGGATAGCACTCTATCTCCTATCTAGATTTAGCTATAACGACTGTAAAGTCATGATAAAGACTCAAAGATTAGCCAATTATTAAGTGATTAACACACAAGGATCATAATTCCGCTCGAGGCTATAAGTATTATAAATAAATAAATAAGGGGATTACCTATCAAACATAATTACTCCACTAAATCCTATTTTCTATGATGTTGTACTTTAACATTGAAGTGTCTTTGTAGGTGCCACTCCCTCACCTCGGAGAAGGAACATACATTATTTTCATAGCTATAAGGATGAAAACGATAAATAATAAATGGTTAGCTATTTTACGTAACAAAAAAAAAGCTATTTTATAAAAAAATGGCCATCCATTTTTATTTTTTTTTACATTTGTTTCTTCTATTTAATAACAGTTATTGATAACATTTTTTTTTTTGGTCAAGATTAGTAACATTTTTAATTCCACAATAATTGATAAAATATTCAATAAATTGGCAAATGGAAACTTTTAAATACATTCTCTAATAAGACATCTAAATATGATAAAGAGTTACATCGGATTTTTTTTCTATGGGGTAGGAGTTTAGGTGCTGGGGTATTGATATCAATCAAGATCTACTTAAAATTTAACTATTGGGGCCCTAACAACATATTCTTTTTGACAACAAAAATTTCTAAATACGCATGAAAAATACTAAAATACCTCCATCAGTATTTAATTACTGCTCCAACGTAAGCCCTACACAGAGCTTTAGCCCACGGGTTTTATAACCCATAGGCTCAAATGAGCTTTCAACCCAAACAACATATTCCTAAAGATTTTTGCTCTTCTTCCAGCAAGTTTCGCACCCAGCCAAACTGACCAAAATACTCCTACGTTACTTAACTAACACAAGTGTACAATTAACATGACTTAAAATTTTTTGTTTTACACATGCGTGACTTAAGTCACGCTGCATGAGTTAACTCACGCCGGTGTTATACCCCGCGCGAGTTAACTCACGCTAGTTCTATATGCCAAACTCAAACTTGATCATTGAAAGATAGTTTTCTATCTAATTTTCAAATGCTACTTTACTTTATCACTTGTGTCTCTTTCTTTCTGTTTTTGAAACAACTTCTGCTTTTAAAACCACTTCCATCATGGACAAATGAGGTGAGATTGATCTCACTTTTGTTTCACAAAGACTTTTGTTTGAAATCCTTCTGTAAGTTGTTTAGGAAAACACTTGTTTCAAGAATGTCTCTTATGAAGAAGACACTTATTTCAAAAGTAGAGAATGGTGAGGAGGAGGAAGACTCGTTGCAACAAAATTTGTCGGTGTTGGATTTGCCTGAGCTTGTGTTGGAATGCATTCATGAAAAGCTACCTCCATCTTCACTTTGTCAAATGGTTGGTGTTTGTCATTCATTGAGGGAGAGATGTGTGACTGATCACCTTTGGGAGAGACACATGAAACAGAAATGGGGTAGAGTTATTGGTTCTGTTGCTACTAAAAAGAATATTGGAAGCCTTAGACATGGCAAGCAAAGGAGTTTGATCAAGTTTATGTCCCTTCTTGTTGATGTAAACGCATGAGTTAACTCATGCGGCGTGACTTAAGTCACGCATGTGTAAAACAAACGAAATTTTAAAGATTTTTGCTTTTCCACCAGCACAAAACACTTGCGCCCTGCAGTCATGCCCAAAATGCCCCTGTGCTAGTTAACTAGCGCAAGTGTAAAATAATGCGCAAGTTAAGTTAAGTGGCGTGAGTTAAGTGGCGCATAGTGGCTACTTTTTTTTTTAATTTATTTACTATTTTCAAATTATTTTATTTACTTTATTCTAAATTATTTGTTCACTTTATTCTAAATTATTTATTTGCTATATTCTAATTTATTTATGCACTTAAAATAAATTCAATTTTATTCTAATTCAATATTTATTATAATTTATTTATTCATTAAATACAAATTTAGAAAATAAATTCGATTTTATTTATTCAATATTTGTTTATTCAATACAAAATCATAAACATAAAATAAATGCAAATATAAATACAAATAAAAAACAAAATTAATAAATATAACTCTCGTTTTATTAAAATCATTCAAACATTACAATAATTAATACACATATTTTATTTGAATTCACTAATCTACTTATTATCTTTTTACCCTCTTGGGGTAAAAAGTTATTTTTACCTGCTTGGGTATATAGCAATAGCTCTTCGGAAAAATAGTGATCAGTCCTGTTGGAGAAAAAGACATCAAGATCCCTTTAGGTAAATTTAAATTTGGTTCCTTTTATACCCCCATGATGATTCTTCTTACCCAAGTAAAAAGATTTTGGGAGTAAAAGGAAGTAAACCTAATTTTACCTCAAAGGATGATGTCTTTTTCCCCAACCCGACTGACCACTATTTCCCCCAACAGCTATTACTATATACCTAAAGGGGTAAAAAGAGCCTAGAGACTATAGAAGAAAAAAAGAAGAAGAGAAAGAGGGGGAGAGAGTGGGAGGAGATAATGTGAGATGGTGTGAGGAAATGAGGAATTTTGTGAGGGTATTTATAGGTAGGAATGATAACCTAGTTTGTATCTACCATAAATGTGGTAAAAAAAAAAAAGTGTAAAAGTAGTTAAAAACGTGTAAATTGAATGTTGAAAATCTGACCAAAATGAAAAAAAATGTTTGTTCTTCAGTTTTGACCACCGGCCAACTTGCGTGAGTTAACTCGCGTAAAGGCTCGGTGGTGCATGACTTAAGTCACGCAGGGGTATATTTGGAAATCATGTTGGGCGCGAGCAAAATGTGATGGTGAAGAGCAGAAATCAATTTTTAATCATGTTAGTTTTACATTTGCGTTAGTTAACTAACGCAGAGGTATTTTGATCAATTTGGCTGGGTGGGAGCGAAACTTGCTGAGAGATGAGCATAAATCATTCCTAAATGTCATATGATATCGGCCAATTCAATATGTGTATCAGAGTTGGTTGATTCTTCTTACTTGTGGCGTCCGGGATATTGGACGGGAATTTGGAATCTCAAAGTTCCTCCGAAGGTAAAAAGTCTAATTTGGCGTATTTGCAGGGGCTGTCTACCGACACGAGTACGACTGCTCGACAAAGGCGTCAATTGTCCAACGAATTGCGCTAGTTGTGATTCAGAGTATGAAGATTTTGCCCATGTTTTCTTCGCCTGTCTGTTTGCTACCCAGGTGTGGCATCGGACTGGCTTATGGGGCTCCATCCAACATGCGCTTTCGACGACCTCGTCAGCCACAAATGCTATTTTCTCTATTCTTCAAGTATTATTTGCTGATTTATTGCAGCGTTTCGCAACCGTGCTCTGGAGTATTTGGAAACACCGTAACCTTAAAGTTTGGGACGACGTTACAGAAACTAGTGCTTTGGTGGTGGAGCGAGCCCGTAATATGGTTGTTGACTAGGAATTAGCAAACTCCCATGACGTTCGGGTTTCTACTGCTTCCACTACGTCGTCACCGACCCACAATGGGGATCCTCCTGCATCGTCATTACACACTGCCAATCGATGGCAACGACCTTTGATGGGACGTTATAAATGCAATATTGATGCTGCCTTCTCAAACTCTCTTAATCGAACAGGTATTGGCATTTGTATCCGGGACCAAGACGGTAGTTTTGTGTTGGCAAAAACGTTGATGCATCCTTGTTTCCTTCCGGTGGATGTGGGCGAAGCACTAGGCTTATTCTCAGCTTTGCAATGGCTCAGTGATATGCAGTTTGATAATGTGGATTTTGAAACGGATTCGAAGTTGACGGTTGATGCTTTTCTCTCTGACAGGAATGACACGTCTGAATTTGGTTGCATTATTACTTCTTGTCGTTCTTTGTTTAGACTTTTATTTTCTAACTCTAGGGTGGAGTTTGTTAGGCGACAAGCTAACGGGGTTGCTCATGCACTTGCAAGAGACACCGTGTTTCTGACTAGTCCCGCTGTCTATTATGAAATACCCAATTGTATTGAATCTCTTATTATCGATGAAATGCTATAAGCACGTTTCCCTCAAAAAAAGTCAATTCAACCATGTTCTTTATTTTTCACATGTTTTTATGTTTAAAAAATATTGTATTGCCACGTGTCACATTTGAATTGGTCAATATCATGTGAATATTATATCCCCAAGGCAATCCCCAGACAACACCTAGCTTCCCGAGTTCCAGCAGAGTCTCCCAAGCAAACATGGCATCAGAACCAAACAAGAAGAGGAAAATCGATGAACCAGTGTTACCCGGGTAAATCTTTTAGACTATATGATATGTTTCTCTTGGATTTCACTTCACTATAGAAAAATATATATTTGTATGAATATGATTTTCTACATCTAGAAAACGAGTTTCATCTGATGTAAAGAATGTGACAGCAGCTGCAACAAATGTGAATGGACGGGTGGTATTTTTTTTTTATCCAGTCATTTTTTTAGCAAACAACCATTTTGGTTTTCGGTCATGAATGTGTGAGACGTTATCATTATAGTCCCTGAATGTATCGAATTGCTGACACATTCTGAGTGTCTCTTTTGATGGTCATTTTGGTTCTCGAGTATGTCATTAGTTAGTTAGTTAGTTTAATCCTTGACTGTGTTTTTATTGGTCTTTTTTTTATTTTTTATTTTGCTTTGTAAACAGAGTGACAAATACCACATGAAACTCTACACAGGTGGGAGATTGTGGATTCGAATTTGAGACACCACAGATATCCGACTTAATGATTTCAACATTTGTCAATTTAGTCTATAAAACTATTAAAAATGAGATATTTGAAGATGTGTTTGCAATTTTGATGCATTCAGAGATTATAATGACACGTCTCACACATTCGGGGATCAAAATCGTTGTTTGCCGGACATTTTTGTTGTGATATTCTTTATTGGTGTGTTTCTTTTTTTTATTTTACTTTTTATAATAGGAGTAAATAAGCAACGTAGTCCCTAAATGTTTAACTATCTTTCAGTAGTTCCTGAATTTTTCAAAATAGCATAATAGCCCTTGAATCTTTAGGTAATCACATACAAGTTTGTTTGAAGTATTTGATTGGAATTATGTGTAATGTATTAGATCTTTAGCTAATGTTGTGGCTTTTGTAGGCATGTTTAAGAGTAAGCATGTTGTGTAGTGTTTACGATTTAAGTCGTTGTATGTGTGGATGTCCTGCAATATCATTGTTTAACGTCGCACGTCATTGTGGTTAATGTCTACAGTTAACCGACGCTGAAGAATATTTGGGACTAAAAGATAGGAGTTCATTATGACTATTCTCATTAACAGTGTTCACGTATTGGAACACGGAGTTGATCACGTAGTTGGTGATGGATCCTTCCTCCGTGATTGAGCTTCTACTTTCACTCCAATGAGAGGGGATGTACCTGCAAAGACACTTTGAGGCCAAAGTAAGGCCAAGTTTAACACTTGGTCTAAGAGTTAGGTATGAAGTGTGTAATACCTGGGGTTTGCCCCCAAATTATAGCAGTTCTGCAGTCTTAAGGATGTTGTATAATGTGGTCCCTTCCCCATCCTAAAGTTTAAATTTGTTGTAATCCTCATCTTGTTATGTGTGTATCTTTATCTGATTAAGGTTAAGTTTCTCTCCTAGATATGTGGATCAATAATGAGATATAGTCTTATCCTTTTCTGGTCTAGGACTGTATTTGGTCATGGCTTGCACATTGCCCTTTGTTGGGACCATTTTAAAGGACACTAGATGACCAGTTTTGGACTTTCTAGGTCCATCACAGTACAAATAATATTGAATATTCACATGAGGGAAGCTAATTTACACACACTTAAAAATTAGAATGTATATGGTAGCAGCATGCATCTTTTTATTTGGACCCGCGTCGTATAGTAGAGACTAATAACTTAAGTCAAGTAGAATTATACGGACGGGAAACTGTCTTTAGGGTTCTGAGCTATGAAGCACATACACAGACAACAGACATGACACCTACATTAACATGTTGTCAGCAATTATATTTTGAGAAAATGAATTAATAGAACATGATTACATGTATCGGTGTTGAATACTGACACTTGTCGGACACTAGACACGCCTTGATTAGATATGCCGGTTATGAGACAAACATGAAAATAAGTTTATAAACTAGTTTAACTTGTAATAAACTTTTGATTAAGCTCCTTGAATCACATAACTTATATTGAATATATTTATTGGTCTGGCATGTGTAGGTTGCATCCCAAACTAGTGGAATCAATTCTACAGTTTCACAGAACAAATGTTTTGCAGCAACACAAGCACAACAAGATGGTTGTACTGGGAATTTTAGGATTTTTGGTTCACCTTATGGCAATTTTCTACTACCTCTAGTTCCAACTCATGCAAAACTAGCCTAGTAATTCTTGTATTGGTGCCCTAATTTATGGATTTTATAATGTCAAGTTGTTAGGACTTAAGCTCATGAGGAGAGCCCAACCCAAAAAACTAGTCTAATAGGTGGGAGAACCTCAAGGCTTAAGTACCACATCAAGCACTTTGATATACTCGATGTGGGACTCCTAACAGTCAAGTTGCAAATTCTGATCTTAAATAGTAACACAATAAGAGTTTGTTTGAATTGACGTATTTGAGCTTAGCTGCTAGAATAATCGAATAAGCACTTGGGAGACTGTTTAAGAGAGTTTATGATGATCAGTGATGAAATTCATAAGTTGTTTTCCACTTATTTTCATAAGCTCCCCATAATAGCTTATGAAAACGCTTATAGCTTTAATGAAAACATTTTGACTTTATCTTTTGTTATACTAATAGCTTATGTAACTGCACTTACATGATAAGTGCTTATACTATAAGTGCTTACTCTATCCAAACAGAGACTAAACTATAACTTAATAACCTGTATTGTTTTGATGTTCTTCTTTTGTCATCATTCAACTAG
>Ga0315913_1000141_pt1 | contig 47614 bp, 22 predicted proteins | sample MpolsnodulesMG_FD_207736 | JGI IMG/M metagenome (GOLD analysis project Ga0315913, IMG submission 207736) | Medicago polymorpha root nodule microbial communities from Los Angeles, California, United States - small nodules | ecosystem: Host-associated > Plants > Roots > Nodule | place: USA...
ATTTTTTCATTCCCATAAAAAAAATCACATTTTTTAGTTAATTTATGTTTTTGAATTATTTTTCGCAAGTACGTTTAGAACATTATAAAAATTTCATTGAGAAAATAAGCCGGAATTTGTTTATAGTTTCAATTTTTTGGTACTTTTATTTTAAAATTTTTGAAATTTTAAAAATTTATATTTAATTCATCTGATATTAAAAAAAAATTGTGGAAGAACTTTTTATAACAATTTGAACATACTTGCAAAAATAATTCAAGAATTCATGAAAATTTAACAAAATCATGGTTTTTTATTGGTATGAAAATAAAACAAAATCAATTTCATAAAATAAATTTATAATTTTCTTTGTAAAAAAAATACTAATTTTCTCTTCTTTTTTCCACTTGAGTATAATTTTACTTTTATTCAAACAAGATTACAAATATTTTTCTCTCACAAACTCGATACTTATGAAATTAAAAAAGAACCATAAACGGTTCTAAGAAATAAAAAGCACTGTAGCCATGCTAATGTCCGTACACGTACTCTTTTGGTTGGGGAAAAATCTCATACTTCTCACATTAATTTATCCATCTCAAATCTTTGTCATTGAAATTCTACATTTTAAATCAATGGTTGATGTTGCATTTGGGTATGATACACAAAAACTATCATTTGTGTATCCTAAATGTCACCAGACAAGTATACATGTTTTTGGATGATGACCCAATAGAGCAACACGGCCATTGCTAGATACGGGACATGCTATGAACAAAGTGTCATCTACATAATTGAATTTCTACCCTCTATCAAGTGACATCTAATCTTTGAAAACTACCACGTTTTGTAATTTTTTTAGATAATAATTATATTTATATATCATAGTGATTGAAAGTCTATTGTTGCATCATTATACTCTAAGTAGCTCAGTTCAGTTGGTATGAACAATGCATAAAAATATGCAAGGTTTGGGGTTCAAACCCCGGTCACTACAAAAAAAAACTCTAACTAGCTCCATTAAAAGTAAATATCAACAAAAACGGCAAAACTAATTATAAATAATTTCTTAGATAAAAATTGAAATAATATAACTTTAAATTAAACATATTTTGATATCTATAAAATTATGTTGAACGATGGCAGTTCAATTTCGTTTTTATAATAAATTTAAACATCTTTTTAATTTAAAATTGAATAAAAATTATACATACTAAAAGATAAATTTTATCAATCGATTGAATAAAATAACTCAATATAATTTTCCCTAAAACAAGAAGACTTTAGGCTTAAATATCAAGACCACCGTCTGAAGCCTCATATTTAAAAGTGCACCGTTTGTTTTTTTTAGTAATGCGTATAATATGTAAAAATATTTATAGGAACACTAAATTCATTATAATAATAGTTAAAAGTACATGACAAAAAAAATAGTTAAAAGTTAGAGGGATAATAATTTTTGGTACATTTGCAAAAATGTCTCTTATTTTTACATATGTAAAAAAGAATAAGAAAGGAAAAAAATACAAAAGAATAAATGAAATGAAAACAAATGAGAGATGGAAAAAATAATAAATGTTGATGAAGTTTTATGTCTAAGTTCAAAGTAGTAACTGATGTAATTATAATTTGCTCAAAAAATAATATAACTTTAATAAATTTATGTGATTATATAAAAAATTTTTTTATTTATTTGATATATAATAAATGCATAGTACATGTTTTTAATAAATAAATACATAATACATAAATGTAGTAAAAGTGAAAATATACAACCATTTTGTATTTCTAATATATATAATATTCATTACCACATAACATGCATGACTCTAAGATTCATATTTAATACATGAGGAATGTGAGAGATATGTATTCTTTGCAATATATATTGGTAGTTTTTGCATGTAGTTGGTGGTATTCTTTGTGATTGACATGTATGACTCCACACCACCACCGAAAAAATGCATGACTCCAAGAGTCTTATTTAATTAATGAGAATAAGGAAAAATCAGTTTAAAGAAAATGTAAAAAAAAATTCAATCATCCATTGAAAATTTGTAAAAAATTAAAAATTTCTATTTTAATAATATTTTAAAAATTTGTAAAAAAAAATCAGTTTGAAAAAATATATGTCAAAAAACTAAAAAAAGAATACAACGAGTCAAATAAATATTCATCCATTGAAAATTTAATAATGAATGTACTGGATGGATTTTATGCTTATGGATAGATTAAATTTTGGTTTAATCACAGTTTAGTGGTCCACATATTTCCACCAATTTGCAGAATCAATCATCCTATATTAAATTTTAAGAGTTTTGATCCCTTCCTTGGATTTCTTAACTAAAAAAACGATGATGTAACATATTTTAAACGATGTTTTAGAGTTTTTTATTTAAAATTTCATGGATATCAATCATTCGACATCCTTATATGCATATGCCACATCATTTATAATATGTCTCACTAATTTTAGTTGAAAAATTTAAAGGATGACTAAAATTGTCGAATTTTAAAATAAGGGCACTAATTCTACTAATTGATAATGAACTACTAGATTATCCTAAAAAATAAACTAATAAATTGTTTTGATCCACCCATTATCATACAATCCATCCATTTTGTTACTCCTAACTTATGCGACAAAAAAATCTGAGGACTGATATTGGAACCTTTGAAAAAAACGACCAATCTTGGATGAAACATTACAACTATGGTATATTCAATATTATTTGTACATAAGACACTTGAAGATGGCAACTTCACATATTCTGTCCCATATATGGCCACAAGAACATTAACATAGATACATATCACCACAATGAAACAAAGAAGAAAAGAATGATACCAATAGTTCCCTCTTAGAAATGCTCATGCTCATTGGCTTTTGCAAATGTTCTTTCTCCCACTCTTGCACCTTTGCATGGGTCCCAATTCATACATAATGTACAAAGTATATAAATAGCTATGCATATAAATTGAGACACACATATCCTTGTAGAAACAACCAATATATACAATATCTTCAATTTCATGGCTTCTGCATCAGGGTTGAAGCGCACAGATTCAATAACAGATAGCAATATGTCATCACCAGATGCATCGAAGCAGAGTAGGTACCATATGAAGAGGTGTTTTGCCAAGTACCTTGAGAAAGGTAGAAGGATCATAAAAGTTCATGACTTGATGGAAGAAATGGAGCAAGTTATACAGGACCAGAATGATAGGAATCAAATATTGGAAGGCAATCTCGGCTTCTTATTAAGTTTTACACAGGTTAATATTTTGTCAACCAATTTGCATTTTTTTTTGCTGTAAATTAATTTACATTTTATTAGCCTTATATGTACTAGTGGAAAGACGGACATGTTAGACGGACACTAACATGCCCGTCTATCAGTATTTTTTGTCGTACTTTGTTGTATTTATATTTTTTTTTGTCAATGTTGTATTTATATTTTAATGCTCAATGTCTTTTTTAATTTATTCATTTGTTCGAATTTTAATATATCTATGTTGTCTAAATTTATTTAAATTTGAAAAAAACGATATTAAGAAAAATAGTTAGTTGAACCGACTATATTGCTTTAGATATATTTGGTGTGTGACGTGATAAAGACATGCAGTTATATTTAATCATATCTATTCTCTTAAATTATTATCGATGTCTAGTGTTATATGTCATTGTTTCATAGACTTATTAATTAATATGGATTTTAATGCTTGCAGGAAGCTATTGTTGATCCACCATATGTTGCCTTTGCAGTAAGGCCAGACCCAGGAGTTTGGGAATATGTAAAAGTGAGCTCTGAGAATCTTTCAGTTGAACCTATAACATCCACCGATTACCTCAAATTCAAGGAAAGAATATACGACCAAAAATGGTACACATGTACTTTTTTACTTTAAAGTTTTCAACATGACATGTTTCTATTTTTCTTGATTAGCCAACAATTTTTAATGGTTATCTTGGGTTTGTGTTGTAGGGCAAACGATGAAAATGCACTTGAAGCAGATTTTGGAGCATTTGACTTTCCTATTCCTAACTTAACGTTGTCTTCTTCAATTGGAAATGGACTCCATTTTGTTTCAAAGTTCTTAACTTCACGCTTTAGTGGCAAATTGGCAAAAACTCAACCTATATTGGACTACTTGTTATCACTAAATCATCAAGGAGAAGTAAATACAATAATAACATCATTTTAATATTTCACACACACACACACAAAGACATGTACACCAATGTTTTGGAAATCGGTGATCGAACTAGAGAGACTTCTGAGTTATGGTTCAATCAAAGTCGAACTAGATCACTAATAAATAAATAAAAAGTAAGAAAAAAATGTTGAACCAACTGTGATTCAATCTTGTTCAATCAGATTCGACTAGACTACTAGTACATTTTAAATAGAGTTGACGCAAACTAGGACATTTTTGGTCCAACCGATTGAATTGACAAGTTGGGTCCAATTTTTCTTGTGAACAAGTTCGGTCCAATTTTTAAAACACTGGAGTACACACACATGTAGTTTTGTAATGTACTTTTGGTTATTCATCATCCTTTTTGTCATTTGAACTGACAGAGTCTAATGATAAATGATACCCTGAGCTCAGTTGCAAAGCTGCAGATGGCACTAACAGTGGCTGATGCATTCCTTTCAGCACTTCCAGTGGATACTCCCTATGATGATTTTGAACCAAGGTAAACCTCTTTGTACTTCATAAAGTGGAACAATATATATTTATGATTCACTAATACAATTCTATTTTTCATTCATAGGTTTAAGCAGTGGGGTTTTGAAAGTGGATGGGGAGATACTGCAGGAAGAGTGAAGGATACAATGAGAACTTTGTCAGAAGTACTCCAAGCTCCAGACCCAATGAACATGGAGAAGTTTTTCAGTAGAGTTCCTACAATATTCAATATTGTGATCTTCTCTATTCATGGTTATTTTGGTCAAGCAGATGTTCTTGGCTTGCCAGATACCGGCGGACAGGTAATATTTCTAAACTCTTAGTAGTTGAGTTGTTAAGTGTGTGTTTAGTTCCATTTTTAGAGGAGTCAAAATTGATTCCAAATGTGTAGAATTAATTGCATGTTCTCGAGTAGAGTTGTTTATGCTTCCATAACCAGATGCTGGAATTTGAAATTTTACCTCTACAATTGATTTTTAGCATTGAATTTGATGTTCAATCCCCTTTTAAGTGAATGCATCCAAACATATCACTTTACATTCAACTCACTTTTAGTCAAAATCAATTTTACTTATGCAATTCATTCAAAATCATTTTTTGTCACCGCAAAACCAAGCACATGCTAAATGAATGTGGCAGCTCTATAACATTTGCTTTTCTACAATCTTGAATAGGTAGTTTACATATTGGATCAAGTGAGAGCTTTGGAAGCAGAAATGCTACTTAGAATTAAGCAGCAAGGCTTAAAAGTGAATCCTCAAATTCTTGTGGTATGTTTCATGCAACAGAATGATGATTCCTTTCTACATTTAATAACTTGCTTTTGATAAAATTATATATGCAAGTATTATGTTTTTGACAATGATAGGTCACAAGGCTCATACCTGATGCTCAAGGAACCAAATGCAATCAGGAATTGGAATCAACCATTGATACTAAGCACTCGAAAATTCTACGTGTGCCTTTTCAGACGGAGAAAGGAATCCTGCGTCAATGGGTTTCTCGCTTTGACATTTATCCTTATCTTGAGAGGTTTACTCAGGTATGCATATTTAGTATAAAATTGTTGAGAATCCTACATTTGACGAGATATGGCTTGAAAATGCGTTTATAAGTTGGAGGCATATCGTAGCATTTTTCTCTTACGAATTTTCCATTTGACTAGTACTTCGGTTCATGTTATAGGATGCCACAACTAAGATTCTCAACCTCATGGAAGGAAAACCAGATCTCATTATAGGAAATTACACTGATGGAAATTTGGCAGCTTCTCTTATGGCTAGCAAACTTAGGATAACTCAGGTAACTATCCTTTTATTGAAACTCAGGATAATTAAGATATTAATATTGAAATTTAACTTCCTATTCAACAATTTTGTTACCCTTAAGGATGCCCCTTTTGCTGCATGAACTAATAAATGAGGTTTCTTGAAAACCAGGGAACTATAGCACATGCTTTAGAGAAGACTAAATATGAAGATTCAGATGTCAAGTGGAAAGAATTAGACCCTAAGTATCACTTCTCATGTCAATTCATGGCTGATACAATTGCAATGAATGCATCAGATTTCATCATAACTAGCACATATCAGGAAATTGCTGGAAGGTTAGTCCTCATAATTAAAAGAAAAACAAAATACAATCTTCTTGTATGAAGCACCGACACAGCCACCGGACATGACACACACTGACAAGTCAAGTCATTGACATGTCGACACTGATGATAACTTGAAGAATGGAAGAAACTATGAAAGGATTGTATTGTAACATACTGAATTCTGAAAGTTAATGCTTGCAGCAAAGATAAACCCGGACAATATGAAAGCCATGCAACATTTACACTCCCGGGACTATGCAGAGTTGTTTCAGGGATAAATATATTTGATCCTAAGTTCAACATAGCTGCACCTGGAGCTGACCAAACTGTCTATTTTCCTTATACTGAGAAAGACAAAAGACTAATTCAATTCCATCCTACAATTGAAGACTTATTATACAGTAAAGTTGATAACAAAGATCATATGTAAGTGAAAAAGTTTCCATTCTTTTGTTGTTGATGTTAAGAATTTAGATAAGAATTTCAATTTACAAAATGATTAATTTTCTTACAGTGGATATCTAGAAAACAGAAGAAAACCTATAATCTTCTCAATGGCAAGGCTTGATGTTGTGAAGAACATAACCGGTTTAGTCGAATGGTATGGCAAGAACAAAAGGTTGAGAAGCTTGGTGAACCTTGTCATAGTTGGAGGCTTCTTTGATCCTTTGAAATCAAAAGACAGGGAAGAGATGGCAGAAATAAGGAAAATGCATGATTTAATTGAAAAGTATCAACTGAAGGGTCAATTTAGATGGATTGTTGCACAGACCGATAGACATCGCAACGGAGAGCTTTATCGATTCATTGCCGACACAAAGGGAGCTTTTGTTCAGCCTGCTTTGTATGAAGCATTTGGTCTAACTGTCATTGAAGCAATGAACTGTGGTTTGCCAACTTTTGCTACTAACCATGGAGGTCCAGCAGAAATTATTGTTGATGGTGTTTCTGGTTTCCATATCGATCCTCTTAATGGAGACGAATCAAGTAACAAAATTGCTGATTTCTTTGAAAAATGTAAAGTGGATTCGACACATTGGAACATGATTTCAGAGGCGGGATTGCAGCGCATTAATGAACGGTAAGATAAAAATCAACACCAATTCACTGGTTCTAGATTAGAATAATAACTATATTTATTGTTTAAAATTTTCAACATTGAGTCAGGATTGATTGAATTTGTTTTGTAGTTATACATGGAAGATTTATGCAAACAAGTTGCTGAATATGGGAAGCATTTATACTTTTTGGAGGACAGTGAATAATGAACCAAAAGTGGCAAAGCAAAGATACATTTGGATGTTCTATAACCTTATGTTTAAGAATTTGGTAAGCAATATATTTGTTCTTATATGTGATGAGAATTTGAGATAGGTACAATTTCTTATATGTAAATGTCACAGGTGAAGACTATATCTGTTCCAGTTGATGAACCTCAACAACCAGTGTCCAACTCCAAGCAGCAGAGTCTCAAAAAACAAGGAACAAGCAGGTATGTCATCCAATCAGTCGAGAAATTTTCGCAGAATAAAGTTACTAAGATATCGAATTTGTTTGACTAGAAGTTTTTCTCATTTTGTAAAGAATTTTCGTTTCGAACATAGTTTGTCATTTTTTCTCAAGCCCTTATTTTTTTTTTATCCCTTTTGTTTTGCTACTGTAGGCGTTCAAAGTCCAGATCGCAGGGTTAAGATCAAGCATACAAGTTAATGTAACTTATTTTCAGCGGTGCAACAATTTATTCAAGAAAATCTTTCTCACACATTTAATTCATTACAAATAAGTTGTATATTTGTTGCAAAATGACAACTGTTTCTATGTTATCAATAAAATGCTTTGTGGTTAAAAATAAAGAGATGATATGAAACTATTGTTCTGTCATATGAAAAGAACTCCTTAGTATCATGAAGGCTTTTCACTTAAACTATTACTTCTAGTATATAAAAATTTCGTTGGTGGCGAATCAAACTTAAAGATTACCGTATAAACTAAAGAAACTCGTTGATCGTAAAAAATAAAATAGAAGTGTAGATCCTATTTCAAAATCGGAATTTCAAAAAAGAATAGTTTTAATAACAATCTACCTAATTTAGAACTTGAAAGATAAATCATCCACATGGTACTATGGTAGGATCCAATGTTGAGGATGTGTCCCTATCACACATTTCAGGACCAATATTTATAGGTGTTTCTCCCTGCAAGATGATATGAACAACTTGAGAAGTTGGAAATACAAGAATAATAAAAAATATTTGAATTCCTTTAATTTTTAGCAATGAAAGCATACCTTAAAAAGGTTCCTAAAATAAGTCATGGTGTAATTTCCAGTTGGAAAAAAGACTTCAATAAGATCTGCTAAAACCAACTGAGGTTGGGAAACTGCTCCATTGTACCAATCTTCACATGCAGAAAATTACACTAACAATTATATATGGAAATCAAGTTATCAAGTAGCATGTAAGAATATAAATAAAAATGTCTCCAATTTTTTTATTTCCATCATTGCTCTCTTTGTTGAAAATCTTTCTTTTTTCTTGGTCTTGAAAGTATCAAATTCCATAGTATAAAGTATAAAACAAATATCAAGCATATTTCACTAGAAAATCATAAAAAGCCAGTGTGCTTAGATGTTGAGACTTACCAAGAGACGAACTTTGAATCCGTTTGTCATATCTCCATAGGCTTGTGTTTGTAAGAAAGGAAAAACAAGAACGATCTTCAACGTTTAGATTTTGGATAAATGTTGACATAGTGTAGTTGACTGGATCATAAGCTAATGTTTCATCAATGACTACTTCCACAGTCTACATGACAAATAATAATATTTACTCAATAGAAACAAAGGAAACCAATTTGTTAAAAAAATGTAATACTACTATCAACGTTTTTAATTTGCGCGATTTAGTCAAGAGTCCTATAATTAGGTAGTATAAAATTAGTTGTTCTACTTAATGGAATATCTAAATTTTGAACTCACACATAGGAGGGCATGCAATTCCTCCAAGTCATCAGGATCAGAGACATTGTAAGTGTTTTTGTTTGCATCCAAAATCTCTCCCCCTGCGTCTAACACGTACTGTTTGCAAAAAAAATTAACCAAAATCTTGATAGATACGATAAAAAACATAAAGTACAACCACCAGATTAATAGTAAGAAAGTTATCAGAAAAGATAAAGTATATGCACTATGATATATCAGTATCCATGTTTCTCTAACAGAAAGCTAGGGTTTCATACCTTCAAATAATAGGCTTCCTTTGTAAAAGACCAAACACCCTACAAAGATAACATTTCAGTTTGAATTTACACAATACTAACTCAGTTTGTGTCCGTAAATTATTATTTATTTTTGGAGATACATACATTATTATATTTCATCCAAGCTACAGTTGGCTTGAATGAAGTTCGAGATTTCCCGATTTCAGCCAAGCACAAATAATTCTCCTTAACCTATACAATTACAGGCCATTTGTTAGTAACAATTAACATAAGCTACAAAATCTAATCAGTTACACAGTTTAGCACTGAAATTCAACTACAAGGTTACAGAACAGGTAAAACTTGCTGAAAATATATTTTTCATGTAGTGGTAGTAGTAACTTAGTTATGCTATGGACTGAGTGGTGGTCTTACTGTAGTATAGACTTGATTGGCTCTAGCTTCAACATTTGCAAAAGCTCCTATGAATTTGATCCATTCTGCTCTCTGTCAAAGTTAATGCAGTAAATCATTATGAATCCCAATTCCCGAGTGTTCAAGATAGTTTGAGATTTGTTAGAATTAGTTGAATATTGTTTAAGCTAAATTTAGATGTAACCTGGTAGAACACTCTCTTTTCTATTGACTAGTATATATAAGTTAATATGAATCTTAAATATTGTACCACTCTTCCATACATGTTCTTAAGGTCTGTTTCGACTGACTTATTTGAATTTATCTACTGACATAAGTACCGACAAAGCACAAACTCCGAAATAGACACCTGACACGACAGAGACACATCGACACTACTAATGTCAAAAGCACAAGACACCGACACCGATACTTCTCACCTTCATTCACCGATCTATTATCGAAAAGGTAAACATTTTGTAATCAAATTTAATGTCTTTAACCCCCTCATTGATCGTCATTTCTCCGACACATCTTTATAACCCTCGTAGAAGTGAGACATGAGTCAAAACAAAGAAAAAATGTTTTTTATGGGACACTTGTCTAAGTTGTCTGACACACGTCTTAAGTGTCACACGATTGTCAACACTGCGACACACTTAATTCAAAAGGTGTCTGTGCTTCATAGATAAGTACGTGTGAGACTATTTAGGACAGCTTATAGAGACAACTTATGACATGTTGATAAACTCTCTATGATAGCTTAAGAAAACAACTTATAGCATATAAAAACAATTTGACTTCATTTTATCTTTTGTTACACGTCAATGATTTGACAATGCATGTAAGCACAACAAACATTAAACATAAGTTTTGATCCTTTTGAATTTTGTAACTTTTTCTACAGAGTAATCTTAAGTGAAGTTTCTTACCTGCAAAGGGGTATCCTCCGAAAAAGGAACTGAAGTTGCAAAATTGCAAGCTGGCTGTTGATCAGTGTCACTATAGAAGTGTGCAGAAAATTGTGCAAGCATTTCATAATCACTTTTGTTCAACTTTTCAATCTGTCCTCCTTTATACAATTTCAACACACATGGAGAAGTCACAGTGTCTGAGGTTATGCCTTTCAAGCTTTCTAGCAAGCCTAAATGCTGCTCAAAACAAGAATAGAAAGAAATATAAGAAGTTAAAGCAGGAACTAAGATCCTGTTTGGATTGGCTTGCACAAACACTTGAGAGACTGTTTGAGAGAGCTTATAGAAACAACTTATAACATGTCTATAAGCTATTGTCAGCTTATTTCCATAAGTTCTCTTGGATAGCTTATGAAAACAGTTTATAGCTTATATAAAAATAGTTAGATTTGATATATCTTTCGTTATCATATAAGTGCTCAATCAAGTTGTTTATCCAAACAGGGCCTAAAACCCTTTTATCTTAATCATGACACACATATGTAAACTTTTAGTAGCAAAAGATTCTCACCTCTAAGAAGGAAACTTTAGTTCCAAATTCCAAGAGGCAGAAAAAGGAAAAAAAAATCATTAGCCACAATGGGGGAAAGAAATAATTAATGTATTAAATTGCAGCTAAATAATAAGACATTTTTAAGTTTATGGTCCAAAAGAATGACTAAATTTGTAATGCCAAATATTATTTTTTTTTTCATAAAAATTTGTAATGCCAAATAATAAGTTTTAGCATCGGCACATTGAACTGGTTATGCATGGAATACCAGGAAAAGAATCTGTATCAGCAGAGAAGTTTGACAATGGTATGACAAATGATTTGATTCTTGAAGTGCAATATTTTGTCCTTGATGCAATCCTTGAGTTATTCTGCCAATGAGAGGAATTCATTGATGAAATATAAGTTAGGTACAAACACACAGCATAGCTGGAGAAGTTTAGCAAACATGTAAAAAATTAGGAAAAATAAATAAATATGCAACTTGTATAAATATAATCCCCAACAGAAGGATATTTAGTATTTACATATTATTGTTGTTCTTACTTGTTCTACCAATAAATGATCTAATTTCAAATTTTCCTATCTTTTTATAACAATGTTATAGGTACGTATATCTACCACCATTTAACAGTGATAGATCTTTGTCGAGGAATTTATTGGCCACATAATGTAGATTCTCCTCTCCGAACTAAATTTTCTCCATACACAATAGACAATATTCGAACCCTAACTACTTAACTTACGATGTCCAAGTGCCTTACCACTCCGAGGAACCAGATTTCTCCCATCTTTGATTACAAATAACTTTGCTAATAAAGGAAGCTACTGTACCTAATCAATGTTTTGGAAAGACAAATTGGGAAGCTACAAAGATTGATCATACTAATGCATCAAGTCCTTTCTAATGTAGATTCTTTGTATCATCAATTCTTTCATGATGGGGGTTGATGTAAAGTACTAAAGGTAGTATCATATTAAACCATGACTCAGTAACTATGAAGCATGAATACGGACACAGACACCAGACACGACACGAACACGCTGACACCACTAATTATTTGAGAAAATTATATAATTCAGTGTAATTATATGTGTCACCGTATAAAAGGGCATTATTAGCAATAATTAAAAAAAAAAAACAAGTTGTTTGTAAAGTACCTGGAGAAGAAGGTAACTCTGGCCATCAACAGCATTCTTGATGACTTTGAAGGTCTGACCATAGTAAATATGAAAATTCACAGCATCTTCTACCTTAGAAAAGTTTCCCACTTTCACTGTACTAGTACTCACTCCATCAACACTTCCACAATTAAAGAACCAAACTAATGCTAAGAAAAATAAAGCTTGGAACCAAGAGCATTGAGCTGAATCCATAAGCTGAATGAGTTAGTTACCACTTTCTATAGAAAATATAAATATATGATCAATGAAGCTAATTATATACACTATGTTTGTTCATTCTGATTATTTTAAGGCACATTAAAAAGCTATTTAACTTTTTGAGCAATTATCTGCATTAATTCTTTGTGGTGCAGTGTGCAGCTTTTTCCTGATAAATGGATTGAAACTAAGGTGAAATCATAAAGGAGTGTATGAATATATTGTTGGCATGTAGCTAGTGGAGTGTATAGTGTATACTTTTTATATTATTTAATTTAATAAATTTAACAAAGAAGAGAAACAGTGAGTGACCCGTGAACCTATGTTTGGATTATTTTGTCATGTTTTATTTTTACTTTTTCATTTTTCATCCATTTTTTTCTCCTATTAATTCGTAATTTGTTACATCTTTTTCTCTTGTCATTTTCTGTGATTTGATACCCTGATGAATGTGAGTGATCCACTACTCATTATACATGTGCTATGCACTCACCTTAGTTCAACAACTACACATTCAAAATCATCTATTATCTCCTTCTTGCAGTTTATTAAACTACAACACTAACAATTTTCTTACACCACCATTAATTGATCAGTTTCATGCATATTAAATTTTTTCTCAACCAATAACTCACAAAAAATTAGATACTTTCTAAAGTTTTTAACAAAAAAGTAATGGGCATGGAGAAATTGTCATGACATGTTCAGAAAAATGCTATCATGTGAATCTTGAGTCCTTGACATAACTTAAAAAAATAAAATAAAATTTGACAAGGGATGCAACTCCCTTTTTTGGATGAAACAAAAGAGTTTAATTCCGTAAAGCAAAACTACATTTTGATATAGATGTAGAAGTACATTGCTATCATGCTATGAGAGAATCAAACAAATCTGAAATATTTATATAATCTGTTACTACAACATTTTATGATTAATTTATCATCATATTTATAATATTTTTCTGAACTGTCAGTTCAACGTATTTGTGAAATGGACAAGTTGTTAGATATAATCTGAGTTTGATTATAATTAGTTTTTTTAGAAGATTATAATTTCTTTGATATTGTTAGTTAGTTTGCAAGTTGGTTATGATTAGTTAAAAATTGTTATATCGTAAATTACATATGAATGAAAGGCAAACCGGCAATAGACTCCACAAATCAATTTTACTCTAAGAATCACCGTATAAAGTGAATTTAACTCCTATTGTATCAATTTTTTCAAACTATTAATTCTAAAATCAATATTTCTATCATTTTTTTTTTGTCATTCTTCTCAACACAAGTTTGGAGATGGATGATAGAAATAAGTCAATTGTGAATCATATTAACGATCTCAGTTGAATAAGTTTTTAGGATAACATACGTAACATCATATCTCAATCATTTGACAATCAAATAAAAATATCACATAACTCAGCAATTGAAGCGTTTCCTCGCTCCCTCTAAGCTTACTCAAAAATCATGAAGTGATCATAATGATTTCTAATAAGGCCGCCACAAGTTATCTAATAAGACCCCAATTTGGGATCAAATAAAAACTAAAGGTAATCAATAAAGGATTCTATAATTAGTATTGAATGTAACAAATTCTTAATCAAATAACATATAAGTGACCAATTAAAAAAAAAGTACAAGTATGTGGATACATCATCGATCCCCTGTATAATTTTAAAACCCCAATTTGAGAATTTAAACTGTTTTTTCTATATCAAATCCTTAGGTTAGAAACTAAAAACAAAATGAAATTAGGAATTGTTCAATAACAAACTATCATATGGTTAGCCCACATTGTACAAAGAGCCAAAGATATAGTTAGGAAAATTCCTATCTTCTTCAAGACCACCTCAAAACCTTTACCACTTTTGATACCAACAAACCAAATTTTCTCTTGCTCATTCCAAATGATTTTCTTCATGCTATTAGCTCCATAGCTATATTTCCTTTTCACATATTCTGACTTTGGTTTCATATCTTCCACTTGCTCCTTCAAATAAACACAAAGCACCAAAAAAAGTGCAAATATGAACACAATTGCACTTGCTATTATCTTTGATGGATTTTTCATGTACTTCATCAAATTGGCCTTAAACTTCCTTAAGAGAGAGTATCCTTGATTCTTTGGTATAATCATTGTCTCTGCATTCTCTATAGATTTTTTGTTTTCCAGAATTGGATTGAGTTGAACTTTGATTGTTTGTGAGGGTGTTATTTGGTGAAAGAATGTGTCTGCTACTTGGCGTGTAGCAACAAACATTCCATGACTAACTTTTGTTGTTTCCTCAACAACTTCATAACTTGTAGAATTTGAATAATCAATGTTAGCATCATCTATAAAATTCTCATTAGGGTCATTATCATTGATAAACCCCATTGAGAAATTATCAATGTTAGCATCATTGACTTCTTTGTTGATATTTGGCTGCTCAGATTCTACTGCAAAGTACAAAAGCTATTGTTAGTAAATTTAGTTTATGAAATTAAATAGTAAGTTAAAAAAAAAGTTATGAGTACATGTTACATATGACCAAGGTCAATTATAAAAATAAATCATGCATTTAATTTTTATTTAATAATAATACCTTGCACCTCATTCTCTTTCCTGTTTGTTTTGAAGCTTGAAATATCCTCAATTGGAACAACCTTTTGATGCTCTTCCATAAAACTCTGTAAAATTATTCAAATAATCATATAAAGTCCAATGTTAATTTAGTAAATATTAGGCTAGCAATTTTCAAAAGAAGAATTCCTTGATAGTAGTACTCATAAGAATAAAGATGCCAAAACTAATAAGATAACATTAATAAAAAAAATCAATTCACTTAAAAATAATTAAATATTAAAGAGTACATGTGACATCAAATGATTGGATGTTAGGTAGTGTACTTAATAAATTTCTAGGGTATGGGAGTTGTCACATTTTTAAAATCCAGTTTTGGGACTTTATAATATACCAAAAGATAACCTATGATGGATTTCCATGATTGATATATAAGATCTTTTCTTAAATTAGTACTTAGATGATACTTTAAATTTAAATATTAGCAATATAGCTAGCATACCTTCTCTAAATCATTGCTGGACATTCCAACCCATCTTAAATTCTCTACCATCCTTTCAGCCTTGAATTCATTATCAAGATCCCCAATTTCAATTGATCTTGTGTTTGGATCTTCCCATGCTTTGTCATCAATATATCTCATGGAATTCATATGATCAGTCACATGATTGTAATTATTTCCAACCATAAAAGTAAAATCATTTTCATGATCAGTAGCATAATTTTCATTTCCACCAAATGCATGTGAGTAGTTTGATTGGTTTATCAATTCTTGAGAAGCTTGAGCTACAGATAGAATTTCCTGCAAGATATCTGTTTCATTTCTAGTTCCACTCATGGAACCTGAGACTAATTGTGTCATCTTCAGCTCAGAATTCATACCAACTTGAGGGAAGTCTTCCACCTCCAAGGGAGGCAAAGAAAACCTATGTTGCATCCTTGCACACTCTAGTGCTATATCCACCTGAAAATAATTAAGACAATTTTTTAAAAACTCATAAAAGTGATTTTTTTTTTCACCAAAAAAACTGTGTTTAATCAAGTTTTGGTGTAAAAAAAATTAACTAGTAGTACCTTGGATGGAGGGTAATTAGGTGTGGATCCATAATTAGGAAATGATGAAGATATTGGAAGACTGAGCAAGTCTTCTGATAAGAATTGTGTCCAAATTCCATCATCTCTTGTGACATTCCCACCATTGTTATTGAGAGTATTAGTCCCATTCATGTTTTGGGATGTGCTTGGGTCCCATGGCTTCAAATAATTTGAGCTCCCTATAACTTCATCTCTTCCTTCAGAGTACAACTCAATGCTTGATGATTGATCACTTGTCATATGGTTTGCATGCCTGGTCACATTGTTAACATATTGCTCCCCAACTTTTGGAGCAATCACTGTACTCTTCTTGAATATACGGCAAAGAGCATATGCATCCTGAAATCATAATTTTTTTTCAATCAAAACATGTTATTGTCTTGAATCAATAAAATGATCAATAGGTGAACCCTTACTATTTTTAATAAAAAAGAATTTTAGAATCATAAAATACAGATGATAAACATAATATCTTATTCCTCTCAAAATTTCTTATTAAATTTACTAAAAATAATAGAGTCTACCGTTGAACCGATCCATATTAATTAAACAACCATATAATAGTCATGAAGAGGTTCCGGGTTCAAACCTGCAAGCCTGCAGAAGGATTGTCACATTCTCTTTCATCAAGACGATACTCATGCATAACCCAACCGGTACGAGATCCATGTGGTGCTCTTCCTCTATAGTAAACTAGGGTTTTCTTCATTCCAACAGCACGAGTCTGAGCATTCACCTTGCGATCTTTCCCAGTTGCCTTCCAATATCCAGATTTTGTTGCTCTATTGGTTCTTGACCCATTTGGATACTTCCTATCTCTTGGGCTGAAAAAATACCATTCCAAATCTTTTCCCGGTAGCAATGACTTCCCTACAATCATGTCATGCATAATAATAACAATTCGTTAAAATCATAACACTTTTAAGAAACACCTCGACCTAGTTATATATTTGCATGTTTTGAAAGGCTGAAAATTAAGAAATCTTCTTTAATATGTCATCCTTTCCTTTTGTTGACTGTTTTTGAGTTGGGAATCCAACTATTTCCTCATTACTATGTACCTTGACGTTCACAACAGTAACCCTATTTTGAAGGACCATTCTCCCTACAATGTTAAGTACGCCCCTAAATATTTTATGCCAAAGTGGAAAAAAAAATATACTTGACCAATAAAGCAAGCATGTGTTTCGTATATTGAAGAATAAAGATGATTAGAAGCAAAATCGTGTCTAAAGAAATGTGCCTTCACTTTTTTAAGATTCTTTTAATTTGTTTTGATTGTTAAAAGCACTTCTGAATATTGCAAGCTACATTAACCAATAATGATTTTGTCAATTAGAACAAAAATAAGAGGTCGATCTTTTCACCTCAAGGCCTCTTCTTGCCGTGTAATTTTCTTTAGTCAATGTTCAAAACTCAAGTCAAGATATGATGAAAGATGTTACACAATGTCACTTTTTATAAATCACTAAAAATATTTGATTTTAATCCTAACTTATAAAATTCACATATAAAAATGATAGTGATTGTTTGAAAATATATAAAAAAAGATTGACAATGATAAAAATTACACTAGTCATATATGTGTTTGAGTGTAAAATTATACCTGGCAAGTCCCATGGTTCACACTTGTAGAGATCAACTTCAGGGATGATCTCCAACTCAATCCTACGGCCATTAATCTTTCTTTTGAGGTAATAAGAAACAAGTTCTTCATCGGTGGGGTGGAACCTAAATCCAGGAGGCAATGAAACAGGTGCCATATGAAATATATTATAATCTAACTCACAAGATTTATATATGCACCCCCTCTTTATTTGAATATAAATTGATTACAAGAGTATAAAAATGTATATCTACAAGAAGCTCTAGAGCTGCCTCGTTACACCACGGAAAAAAAAAACTGGGCCACAAGGCCTCAAATCAAACCCTGCCACAAAAAACAAGCCAATATTAAGAACCCTACAAGCATGGTAATAAAAAATAATGATAAATTGAAAGTTCTCTCTATATAGTACATGACTACATGTACATAGAAGTTTAATTAAACTTGATGGTAAGAGAGAAAGAGATTAAGACCTTGATTAGTTGAAGAGAAAGAAGATCCTAAAGGAGAAACTGGGAGAGAAAAACTCAGAGAATGTTTGAGGGCCAATGAGGAGGGAGAGAGTGGAATGTTGTGGTTGCTTGGGGTTTTGATAAAGAGGACAAAAAGAGAGAGAAAGATTGGAAAAACAAAAAAGCATACTTGGAGGATGTGTCCACCTCTCTCTTTCTTTCTTTTTTAGCTTTGAATTCTACTTTTCATTTGTTTTTTTGATCAATTGGATGATTCCTGATATCTTTGGTTAGAAGCTTGAATTAATGATTATTACTATACGTACTTTATATTAACATTCTAGTATTACAATATAATTCATTTATTAAATAATAACTCTACGTACTTTATATTAACATTCTATTGATGCTATGCTTCTTGTATGTTCTTTCGTCTCTTCCACATTGCCATGCATGCATGGATGCATTTCACACTTTGTTTTGAGTTAAGAATCTGCATTGACGTGCATGAGGAAATCAATTCCTTAGCCAACAAACATAACTTAATTTGGCGGCTGTTCCTAAACGACCCTTTCACATTTCTTTTTGCATGTTGCCCAACTTGCCATTCATTCTCTTGAGCTTCGGCTTCTTCTAACATACTTTTTTTTGTTGGGTCAAGTGTGAGTTGTTAGCTTCACATCTACTATGAACAGCTAAATGTTGGATGTATATGAAATGTGATCAAAATATATCTAGAATGTTAATATAAAGTACGTATAGTAATAATCCTTAATTCAAGTTCGTTGTTGACTCGATTTTTTGTTGTCTTTAATCATTAGCTCGTTGTTGCTAACATTTCTTTATAAAGTTTGTGTTTCTATTCTCTCGAGATACATATATTATATATAGATATAAATATAGGTAATGAATATGATTTGCTACAAGAACATGTTGAACATTATGAGTGTAGTTTTGTATTTTTATGTTAAAAAAAAAAAAGTTTCAAATGAATTACTTCTGTTTGATAAGGTTAAGAAAACAATTAAAAATTCTACTATTGACATGTTTTAAAAGTATTTGACATTTGTTGAAATTGACTCAAAATTGACGTTGAAGCTTCGTAAAAAAATCGTGGCACAATTTGGTGAAATCGTGACACGATTTGGTTCAAGTTTTGGAGATTTTGTTTCGACATTTATTGTATCCCAAAAGGAAGAAATCATGGCACAATTTAGTGGATAACAGTTAGTTCGTACTGTGTACGAACTACAAATTGTGACATGATATGTGAAAATTGGGGCACGATTTTCTCGGGTCCTATGCACTATGTAAGAGTTCATTCTTCATGCTTTGGTAGAGTTTCAAGAGAGAGAAACTTGAGAAATCAAAGGAGAGAATTTTAGGATCGAGTGTCTTTGATGAGAGTTTATTTCTTGGGTTGCGAAACATTTGTAAATACATTGGGTAGTGAGATTTCATTATTGGAAGGATAAAAAAGTTTCCTTTAGTATTTTCTCATAGGATTCATTTATGATCGTGGGTGACTTGAAAAACGGGTAGAAATTAAGGTTTGTTCTTTGTGAGCTTTTAAGCTAATTTCTTGTAACCTCTTTGTATCACTCTTTATCATAGTGGATCAGAGAGTTGCTCTCTCCCCTAGAGTAAGCCATTTTGGATTGAACTGAGTAAACAATATTAATGTGTTGTTTCTTTCTTATCTTTGTTTCTTTGAACATGCTTGTGGTGTTTCTTTACACTTAGATCTAGGTATGTTTGTTGTTGTTACTTGAGACTACTTTACTCATTGATTACTACTTCCTTTGCTCTACACATCTAAGTTTTATTGGTGTGATTATTTTTTTGAATTCACAACATCGAATAATAATGAGTGGTATATTAAATTTTGGATACATAAGGTGATTTTTTCTATTAATTTTTCCATATATTTTTGAGTCACTAAATTAGTTTTCCATATTTGTTGTTGATTCGAGTCCATGTCTCAATTGTGTAAACGAATAATAGTATAGACTTCTATTAACAGACGGTAAATATTAACAAATTAAGATGGTAAGAAATCGTTCTGATTGCATGTGCTGTCTGGAGAAAATAGAGGTGGAGGATCAATTGTTTTGTAGATGTGATTTTATTAGAAAAGTTTGGTATTTTTAATTAGACAAGAACGAGGATGATCCTATCTGAAAATGTTCTCTCTTTTAGAATGTTTCCATCATATTCGTCGTAAAAAATATCAGAAGTCCTTTGGTGTGCAATAATTTGAAAGATTTGAAAAATTCAAATGAGGTTAATTTTTTTAAAAAGAGCTTCAAAGCGGAGGAGTGTAGACTGTAGAGACTATCAAAGTGACCTCTTAAACCTGGTTTTTAGATAAGGAAAAAGAGAGACTTATATGTATTTTGAGTGGTTTTCAAATCATATTTTTTGCTTTTATTTCTTGATTGTGGGTTAATGGGTAGAGTACGACTTGTATATTTTCCTAATTGTGGGTTAAGTATTGTACTTCTCCCCTTCATTGATAAATTTTGTTGTAAAAAAAAAGTGTGACTTATCGATCAAGATGTAAAAGTAGAAACACAAGGATGACTGAAATTCATGGATACACAAGTTGATCATATTTTCAAAAAAAGGGTGATGGTGGAAGTTGATATGATACTCTGAAAAATGTAATTAGAAAGAGGGACCCATGTGGGACCAGCTTTTGCCACGTGAAGTAAATAAAGCATCCACGCGGCATGGTAGGATCACTTGTAAGTTATCTCATCCTTTTCCTCATTCATTATTATCTCCAATCTCATGTCATGCTTTCCCTTTCATCAATCCATCTTTTTGTGCTTTTCTCCTTTTCTAGTTTATGCCCCCATTTCAACTCTTTTATATTATTATTTACATATAAATAAATGTCCATTTGAACTCTTTTTAATTGAGTGATATCATCCTAAATCTATTTGATGATTAATGAGTTATTATATTCGATCTAAATTCAATGTTTTGATCAACTAAATCTTATTTTGTTCCATATGTCTTTTTTGTTGAATCTTTTTATCCGTAGAGGCCTAATTAGAAACCAACAAGATAGAATATATGATAGTAAATGTTTTTCTTCTCTATCCTAATAAAATATAATTTAAAATATAAAAATTCAAATATAATAAAATATAACTATGTTTTAAGTAAAAAAAATTGGTATTAAGAATCATAAATCTATAAATATTAACTTAAACTAATATAATTCTAATCATTAATTTTAAAAAGTATATGTCATTTTAACACAAGATATGATAAAATACATGATTAGATAAAATTTGTCATTTACAATAAGCTAGTTTATATATACTACAATCGTCTAACTTATAAGCTCATGACAAAAAAAAACACTTATTTAATAACTATCATTTTCTCACGAGACTATAACTTATTTTTCTCTTAGTTTTATCGTTGTTATATATTTTAAACAATGCAATAAAGTGGAGTTACATAATTAATAATTGCATATAAAAAACACAATTAATAATTTTTTTGAGCAAAAAAACAATTAATAATTGAAAGCTTACCAGCATATTTTGTATTAAATTTACGAACACATTTTTTTTTTGACAGGAAATTTACCAACACATTGTTGGCTAAAGGAACTCATGCGTCTTTTTCAGACTGAAATCTGAATTCTTAAAAGAGAATACCTGCCCATATTCAGGGCCCACATGGACCAAAAACTTCGAGTAAAAGAGGAGTGAAAAAGAAATAATTGTATTATTTGGTTTGTGAGCTTTAGAAAAATAATAAGGTTTGTCTAACCTCATTCAAGCGACCTAGCATTTAGGAACAGTTGAGGTTTTATTTTTTTATTTTTTGGTCAGTAGTCTAGTGGCTAGAATTCACCTTATAAGGTGAATAAGTGGGGTATCCGGGGTTCAAACCCCGACCCCTGCATATAATAATGCATTGTCCTACCAACTGAGCTATGCTCAAGGGGTTTTATTAAGAAGTCTCTTGTTGAAATTTAGTCGAGGTATTGTTGATAATTTTCAACTATGATTCCCTTTTTCAAACAATTTCGTTGAGAAAGTAAATTTGTCCTTCAACTACGGTTTCGTAAATGCTCCAATAGAGCGTTAAGTATAGTATTTTTAGGTTTTTAGCTATTGAACTAAAAAACGCATGTAAGATAATGACACAAAAATAAAGAGATAAAAATTGCTTAAATAACTTAAGTTTGATTGATTTTGGGTAATGCATTGTACAAAGATTTGTATTTACATGCAAAATTATTCCTACTAGCCATACAACATGGCCTAGAGTGTTTACTCTTGCTCGGATATTTGCAAGGGTAGTGTGTTAGTTTTCTCCCGTTGAGGGGGTGTGTGGCGCCTCACTTTCGGTTTACAAATTTCCCATATGGAGGGTATTGGTTGACAAGGTCCAACATACGCAACCTCCCTAAAAACATGCTTCTTTGTTCATAGTTTCTTGCGGTTAGCGACGCTATAAACACGGAGCGTGGATAGAGTGTCTCATTGTCCAGTTGTACTGAGCTTTGACAAGTCTGATGTCTTCAAGACCCACATACTTCTTAGTACACTTGAAAAAGAATCAGCTGACCCTTGTTCGGCTGCCATTTCGCTCGCCTAACCTTCCATCGATTGAAGGAAAACTCGCATATCCTTAAATGATCGACAAATCATCTAGCTACCGATTTCGGCTAACATGATCATTATTTTATGGTCTAAACAGAGTCAAATCCTCAAATTATGCTGAGTTGTTATTAAGAAGAGAACCAAAATTTCTTGTTACTACAAACTTATCAATGTAATTCCTCAATAATCTTTTATGGTGGTGAAATTGATGAATATTACCACAATCTATTGTCATGAAAATGCATACTGTCATTATGTCATTCCACACTTTGGAAAAATGAAATAACAGCTAGAAGGTAAAAGTGAACAACCTTACTATAATATTAAAATGGCATATAGAAAATTAAGACACTCTGTTATTGGTGAATGTACAGAAGACAGAATGTCCCAAAATATTCATGAATTAATAAAGGATGCTTAAATACAAAAAGACTTTAATCTTTCTTGTAGTATAAGCTTCTCATCTAAATCCTGAAGCCAGTATCACCTCCTACACTAAGAACTATGGTGAAGAAAACTGCTAGAGATGAATGGCAAGTAATAAATTAGTCTTTCACCTAGTTTCAATTTCATATTTATGATGCACTTTTGTTTGATTCTCTTCCCACCACCTTTCAGCTTCTTTCTGCGAAAATCGCTTCCGGCTGCCAAAAAATATATAAACACGAAAAGAAATATTAGACACCGACTTATCCAAGAAATTAGGATGCACAAGAGCCATAAAAGTAGTATTAGTTAGCATTAGTCTTAATAGAAAGAGTTCAAGAGAAAGTGTTACCTAAATCTCACACGCTTAAGACCTTTTTCTCCACTCGACGACTTTGTCAATGTTATGTAAACGCCATTCTCATATTGTTCAACCCATTCAACCTTCAATGCATTCTCTTGTTGAGATTCTGCTTTAGTGAGATTATTGTCCTTTTTAAGAAGAATACTTCTCCCAAATTTGGATTTTAACGCACTAGAGAATATTATAGGGGAATTTGATAGACTGTCCGTGTTGGCGTTTCTTGGACTATTCATATCAGTATGTATAGGTGCCAGATTTGGAAGAAATTCTTGTAGTCCACCCTTTTGTTCTAGGCCATGATTATCTTTTCCTGAGATCGTGTGAAGCTGCAAATATGATATATAGCTATATCAATAAGAATGCAAGTCCAAATTATAATGATTACGCTACGAAAATAACAATAAAATTTGAGTTCAATGTATAAAAAACACTGTCAAGTATCTATGCCCATAAGCAGTTGATTTCCATGATATGCAACAACTTGGATCCTATTTGGATTGTCGTATTTAAGCTTATCTTTGGCCGTAAGCAGTTGTGAGAGTGTTTGCGAGATTTTACGAAAAACAGTTTGACATATGATAAGTGTTTATGCTATAAGCGTTTAATTAAGTTGTTAACTGAAATAGGGCCTTAATCATAAATGAGAACAACAATAGTAGAGAACTTACCCTTAATGCCAATGCTTTTATGACCTCTTTTGCTGCTTTGCACTTAGCAGCTTCCTCTTTGGCAACAGACCAACTCTCCTCGACTTTTTGTTGACACTCTTGTATTTCTTGGTTTTTGAGCTCACATTGCTTTTCAAGTCTCTTAGCCTATCCAAAGTAATGAAATGACATAGCACTTATAAGCAAGCACACTCAGAAGTCAACACAAATGAAATTTAAACTAGAAAGGAAACATAAAACTTTAATTTACAACTGAAGAATATCAAAAACAATTTGTGCCTGAAAGCGGAGTCATTACCTCAGCTCTCAGCCTCTGAACTTCTTCCATGAGCAACTTATCAGACTTTGTTGTATCTGTCTCGTGCACAACTGAATTTTCTGTACAATTGATTCTAAATTGTGCTGAATATGGTACTTGTCCTTGTCCACATTGTATCACACTACCAAACTTAGAAGAACTGTCTTCTAAATCCTGCTGGCTTTCTTGTTGGATTTTCCAAACCTTCCTTCCACTAGGCATGTTTTTCCGGTAACACGTTTGACTAGGAGACAACAGAGGACCATTTGTCACATTTGTTTCGCCTCTATCTTCAGTGACATCACCAGTCATGTTCTGATGATGCCTTTGTATCTGCTGATTGTTGTAATTTTGAGATTTTGACGAGTCCATAGCTGAACGTTCACTACTTCCTTGCTTTTTATTGAAGCACGAATCACAAACACGAAAGGCCTTGCTCTTAACCGGGGCTAGAGACGCGTTCATAACTTTTTTGCTACTACAACTGCGGCAAAACAAAAGACCGCAATTATAACAGTTATGTTTCTTCCTTGTGAAGCCAAACGGTAACCTACAACCATTACAACTTGATTGGTCACTAATTGAAATAGGTTTGTGCAAACATATTGCAACTGTGAAACTTGGACCACATGTTATTGTATCTACCTGCCTATCTCTTAAAGCCTCAACAAAACAAGGTGTATATCGGTTTTCGGTATCGCCTAGCCCTAGTTCTCCATTTTCACCTTTGCCCCACGTGTAGACACTCCCTGAAGATGTCAAAACAGCAACGTGATATGAACCACAAGATATCATTTTAACATACTCTTGTTTAAGCATTCCTTCAACCACAACTGCTCTGTCCTTAACATGTGGATTTCCCAATTGTCCATATTTTGCACTTCCCATTGCAAAAACTTTTCCCATGTTAGTAAGTGCTAATGTCATCATTCTTCCACAAGATACTTGAACAAAATCGTAGTCGACAAGCTGTGAAACACATGTCGGTACAAGCTTGTTTACATTATCAGCATGACCAAGCCTCCCTTCATCTGCATCACCCCATGTAAACAGCTTACCAGTCGAAGTATTGTACTTAAAGCGTTCGGTGGAGACTTCAATAATTGCTGCCGTATGCCATGTTCCACAAGCAACAGACCTCACACATAGACCCTTAAGAGACTCAACTTCTTTTGGACTAGAAAAGCTATGATAATTCCCATGTCCAAGTACTCCGAATGTACCATCTCCGTACGTAAATAACCGACCGCAACTAGAGACAATTGCAGTATGCCATTCACCACAAGCAACACTGGAAATACTAATACCTTCTACTGGTAAAGAAAGTTTATGTGTTAACCACTGACTTCTAATTCTCCCTTCATCAACCAAATCTGAACAAGAAACGTCGTTCCCCCACGCATATACTTCGCCAGAATCGGTCAAAGCACATGTATGATACTCGCCACAAGCAACATTTTTTACACGAATATCACTCAGAGAATCAACTATTTTCGGGGAGCTAATATCCATATCAATTCTTTGCCCTAACCTTCCACACTTCCCTTGACCCCAGCAGTAAACTTCCCCTTGTTTCGTAACTATTGCAGCATGGTTTCCTCCTAAAGCTACATTTTGTACATCTAACATGGCGGTGGATTCGAGTAATTTGGGAACTAAAGAATAAATACTATTTTGAACAAACCTTTCATTTACAATCCCAACAAGGCAACCAATTCCACCCCCCCATATCATGACATCCTTCAATACATTGTTTCCTGCTAGTGCGGAGGCAGGAGGCATGATAGATCTATTTGATGACAATTCCTTCTTGTACTCTTTTTCGAAACGAGATGTTTTGATATTGCTATGAATATCTGGATTAATATATGGAGAACTTGGGACTGAGTTGTCTGTTATGCCATGAATGCTGGAGAGGGACGATGCCGATGAATAAAAGTCAGATTTATATGACAAGCCATCAGAAAAACACCGTTCTGAAAGGGACAAAGTAGGACTTGCGCATACGCTATGTACCTTCAAAATATTGACATAAATGTTAACATTCTATGCCTGAGACAAATTATTGTACTGATAATTTCTTTTATAGATTCAAAGTAAGATCTTAGTGATTCATATTACCAGGAAGAAGAAAAAAAAGAAAATTAAGTATATGATAGCATGTAGTAGTATTAAGTACATCACATTGAGTGACTGATTCAATTTTGCTGTAAAATTTACCACATTGATTCACAAACACGAGAGAAATTAGTCAAGTGTCAAAATTTCAGATTAAAAGTCATATGCATCTCATAGCCCAAGAAAGCTTATCATAAAAGCATATGTGCAAAAATAATTCAAACGCTATATTTGTAAAGCAACAAGGAAGATGTATGAAACCTGAGTAAATTGAGAGGTGTCATCTAGAAGACCAAGATTTTTCTTTCGGCGTAAAATTCCAGAGGGACTACTGACACAACTCTGCACTCCTTTGCAGCTTCTTAAACTGCTAAAAGCTTTTGGTTGCTGGCACCTAGAAATCACAGCTTTCAATCCAACAAACCAAGTAGCAGCTTGTGCTTTGTCTTTGCATATCTATAATCAAAGTAAACAGGTCAAGCTATAGAAAAACAAACTCAGTTATTCGTCAAATGTATATGACGGAGAGTACATGAGGTGTCAACTCAGATGTAGGACTCTGGTGTTGTAACCTCAAGGGACAAAGTTCGAATCCCCTCAGAGACGGTTGTAAAATGGTCAATAGTATCACTTTAATTAATGATATTTTTTTAAAATAAAAAAGATGACAAATATTACCAGATCAAGAGAGTGTTCACCATTAGCATAGATCAGTGAAAATGAATGGCACTCCTTTTCGGTTTCGTTTTGTCTCTGAGACCTTATCTGAAAATGGTGAGCCGTAATTATTAGACCAAAAATTATTCTTTCAAACTTTACATTCATATGGTTAGTGAATCAAAATAATTCATTGATGCATACATTTCCCTCTCCTTGAACAATTTTGGTTACTCCGCTCAATCGCAAATGCTTTTCCTGCTGTCCCGAGCACCATATCAAATTTCTCTCATCCTAGGTAGAATAAGGGGAAAAAAGATATACGTTAGAACCTTCAACTAATCTAATTTTCAATAAATTAAAGGCTTTCAATAGAAAGAAGAATTCAATTTTTCTTTGCCTATTGATGCTAATATAAGACACTAAAATCCAAGACCAATTGGATTTTTCTTTCATATGAGAAGAACCGAAACAACAAGGGTTGAATCTTAGTAGATCGTGACAACAAGACCATGTCAGCTACAATACCCCGTTGCGTATTTAATAATGAAATATAAAAGGCAAGATTTTGGAAAGACTAAGAAATTTAAATGAGTTATTCATGCTTACAGGAGAAAGTCTGAAAGGACAGAGTTTTGGCTTTCCTCTGTTACCACACTTGAGTAAATATGCACCTTTCTTTATAGATACAATTGCCTGAACAACAAAACAAACCAATTTTTCAGATTCTCTAGGAGGTAATGTAAACAAACATTTAGTCACATTGGCAATTTCATAATAAAGACTGAAAGCAGAACTTTCATAATGAGAATGCAACAATCAAATATCACTAGCACTAGATGAATTAGTCTATAATGTCTATAATGAACTATGTTTATACAAAATCAATCTATGTCATTGTCATGAATAAACAAAAAGAATAAATAAACACTAAATATAACAAAAAAATGTTTAAAGACCATGATTTTCAAACTGTTTCAAGAGAAAAGGTGAAGAAGAAAAAGAGAAATGGAATGAAAAATAGAAATAAAATAAAATAAAAAATATAAGACCTGTTCAACAGCTCTATCAAAAGGGAGTGTTCCAGCCAAAGAAACTTCTTCCATTGTCATTTCTTTGTTAGTTTGATGGAAGAGACAAAGGAAACAGATGAAGGAGGTTCATTGTTTGTTGGTTTTCACAATAGGTGGAACCTTATCATTATTTAGATGCTTTCTCTTTCTATGTCTGAACAGAAGAAGAACATAACATAAGAAAACAGGTTAGACAGAGTGTAAGAGTGGTTGTTCTCTTCTCTTCCTTTTATGGTTGCATTTGTTTATTAAGGATTTATTTGGTGAGTGTGAGTGTGAGTGAGAGTGAGAGTGAATCTATCTGTTTATTTCAACTTCGTAGGTTGTGCATTTTGCAGAAGAAGCATGTATGTAAGTAAATTGGTCTTAAAACTCATCATGTGCACGTGTACACCCACATCACATGCTTTTTCCTCTTTTTGTGTCAAAACCTATTATTACCACATGCTCTTCTTGTCTTTTACCACATTTTTCATCATTTCAATTCTAAATATAGTTCAATATAGGAAAACTATAAGGTTATTATTCAAGTTCAAATTTTATATATTCATTAATTTTTCACTCAATGCAATTAATTGTCCTTGTTGTTACAGTTTAGTAGTTTGGGGTAAGAATATTTATGTGGAATCCAAAGTTAAATTGAGTCATTTATATGTAAGGATACGGTACCAATACTATACGAGTACTGATACGAGAATACGATAATTTTAGAAAAAGTAAGGTATAGGTACGTCAATAAAATCATAAGTTTGTTATAAAATATAACATGAAAGAGTTAAATTCTTTAATCTATAACAAAAAAAATCACATTAGAAATTTAAAAACTCGAAATTTAGAGTTGGTCACAGCAAAAAAAAAACTCAAAAAATAATAATATTGTATTGTCATATTAATGTATTAGAGAAAGCCAAAAATTTCACTCACAATACAACAGTGAGCGAAAATGGAGTACCATGAGTACCGTATCTGATACGGGTGCGTATCCGATACAAGTGTTTCACCATTTTACAAGTACCCATGCTTCAGAGGTCATCATATTTCCCTCTCTCGTTGTGTACATTATGTATGGTCATTAGCCAAATGAAAATATTTTTTTAGGGGAAAAATAAATAAAAATATTATTTTTTTAGGGGAAAATAAATAAAAAATATTGTGGACCATTATATTGTACAAAAATCAAATAATTGAGCTCAACATTATTCAGCTAATGTTGAATATTTTAGATGAATTTGAGTTTGAATTGTGATTAAAATGAAACTCGATTGATCATTTTTACCATTAATTCAAATTTTAGATTACTAAAACAGTTTTGATTAAAAAGTTATGCATAGAAGCTAAAGATGCCATTTAGGTCTTTGGACCAACCAAACTGGTAATTTTTCTAGTTGTCCCTCTTCATAAAGGTAGTCTAATGTTTAGGGATCAAAGCGTAATTATAGGACCTTACTTTATAGTACAAATGGATGGTATTTTTAAATGGAATTTAATTTTTTGAAAACAAAGTATTTCAATTGGTACTAACAGTGTGCAGCAAATTTCTATATATACGTGTGCTTAGTTATTTTAGCATCGGTTTCTTTTTTGACAATAAAAGAAAACTGTTGAAGTGTTAATGTTACCAAGTTATAGTCCAAGAAAGAATTAATTAAAAGGAGAAATTATTGGTTCACCAAAATAAAACAGGAGAGATTATTATTCTCACCAATCAACATTGATTTGGATAGTTTCTTCGTGCTGTAATTTTCATTGAGTAAATGGTTACTTTGATCTCTGACTCTACACCTCGCAATTACAAAAGTCCTGACTCAAGATTGGATACAAAGTAGCCCTGAATGTACATTCTGTTATCACTTTAGTCCATGAACTGAAAATCAATATTCATGGACTCGTCCCAACAAAGTGTTGCTCTTCGTCAAGAATTGGGTCATCTTTCTCAAAGAAGTTTTTTTGAAGAGGTTAAAATTCTTTCTCAAAGAAGTTGTTATGTGGTTGAGGGAGATTTGTTGTTAGGTCTTTGACTATGCATATTTACTATCAGTTAAGTCATTGATAGTAAACATTTACAGGTAAAATGGCAGAATCACCGTGATTTTGTGAGAAAATAAATGCATCGATCTAATCACTAGGCAAAATGGGTCTACAAGCATATTTTTTATAACATGGCAGAATCACCGTGATTTTGACAAAAACTATATTTACAAATTTAAAAAAATAAATCATTGTAATTTTACCAAACTCGTCATTAATCCAAACACACTATTGAAGAATTCATGGTCCTTGCTTTTGTACAATTTTGTTTTGGGGTCTTGTTAACCGGTGCCCCTAGAGCATTGGTTAGGGAAACTAAAAAAGAAAGTTTTAAATTAAAAAATACATTTTATTAACTTTTAAAACATTGACAACACAATTTCCAACGGAATACATTCTATATTTAACATTTCCCTTTGTTTTGTTACTTTGAAAAGGGGGAAGCAGAGCATGATCCCCATGGACCATAATTGACAGAGAAATAGAGAAGGTAGTTGGCCAATTATACTATGTGCAATGTAAATGGTAGATATCTAAGGAATGGAATCAGTGATTTTTCATTTGCTTCCAAAGTTAGGTTTACTAAAGTCAGATTAATTCTGGCATTTTGTCTACCAAGTAGGCCCCATAGACAGTTCATCTTGACCTTTTAAGATTTTATTTTCCTTTTGTGTGTTTTCACATTTGAATTCCTGTGCTTAGTCCTTTCCATATTTCCATCCAAGGAATAGTAAATCTTATATAATATATACTATACATACCTATAGTGCCTTCAACCAAGGGGAGGAGAGGGGGGGCCTGCTATTTTTTCCCCTACTATTCTCAATTCTTTCTATACAAAACTGTTATACCTTACAGATTCCCTTTACTTGTTTATATGTTTCCTAGATATTGATCCTTTTTGTTTCAGTGAATTGTAATTCATTGTTTTGTCCTTCACTAGAGATTAGAAATTTCTTATTCTTATTCTTTTGTTAAAAAGTAATTTTATGACAATACATATCTATCAAGCTCAATTTTTAAATAAAAAAACAAGACAATCCATATCTTTTTTAATATGGACCATGAAAATAAAGTGTATAGTATGCAATTATGCATAATTCATTAACTGGGTCAACATGACCCTTTTCAAGCCAAAATAAATAATATATTACACTGTATTAGTCAATGCCAATTATGCCATGATGAATTCTATATTCATTTCATCGGTTACTTACTTATCAATATTTGGAGAAAATAGAATGTTACATATGGTTTCAAACAAAAAATGCGACATATAATAAGAATATTATTAGTTTTAGTAAATGAAAAAAGAATATTGCTAGTTCTATGTACCAAAAATATATATTATTTCTGTAAGAAAACATTATTATTATTACTACTATTATTAATAATTATGGATCCGCGCTCATCCGAATTTGCAGCCTTCCTCAATACCCTTAAGCAATTTTCTCAGCATGAGTGTCTCTCCGCTTTTCAATAACCAACACTTGAAATCGAGACTTTGTTGCTTCTATCATGAACACACAAGATACATCTGATATTTGTAAGTTGCCTTTGCACTCTTGCACTCATCCTGATACAATTATTTGGAATTCATCTTCTAATAGCTCATACACAGTCAAATCTGCCTACAAGACGTGTTTGAATATTTCAGACCAACGGATAAACTATCATGTCTCTAGTGATCGAAAGTTAATATGGTCAATGCGTGTTCCGCCTAAAATTAGGGATGACAATGGGTACCTTTTGGGTAGGGTACTATAATACTCATCCCCATACCCATGTTTATAAAAAAATCTCTATATCCGAGCTCATACCCTCGTAGGTTACAAGTTCGGTGCACGTCCTCGTTCCCTATGAGCATCTAAGAGCTCGTACCCGTATTTATTACAAACAATTTAAAAACAAAAAGACAATAAATAACAAAAAATGTTACAACTTAATTGAAAGATGGTCTAAAATCTCTTAAATCATCTTATAATTTATCTCACATCGTAGTATTTAGCCAAATAAAAAGGATAAAAAATATATAAAAAAAGTGCATATTACAATAAATATCAAAGAGTAAGGATTAATTAACTAATTTTAGTATTGCATAAAATTATAATTATAGCATTTATAATGTGCGGGCATAGGGCGGGTTGGGCACTACACTGCCCGTACCCGCGCCCATACATGTTCAAATTTGCAGGTAATTACCCAAGTTCGAGCCAAGACAAAAAAATCCAGGTATTTACCCGGCCATAATGAGTATTTTTTGCGGGTACCTATTGGGCTTCGGTCTAATTATCATCCCTACCTAAAACTAACATTTTTGTTAGAGATTGCTTCAGAGGTGCCTACCAACGAGGTTTAACTTGCAAAGTCACGGAGTCCATTGCTAGTCAGCTTGTGTGGTGTGCAATAACGACCTAGAAGATGAAACACACATGTTTATGCACTATAAGTTTGCTAATGATTGTTGGAAAGAAGTGAATCTTTGGGGTAAGATAGAGTTGTACATGACGTCAAGTGGTAGTTTTTCCTCCATTATCTTTGTCATTCTTAGAGTGCTTGTAGTGGAGAATCGTGTTAGATTTGTAGCTATTTTATGGAATATTTGGCGTGCACGTAGTGCTTGTTTATGGTAGCAAAAACACGTTAATGTTCATGCATCTTGTGTCCTAGCATTGGATACGGTTTGGGATTACATGTGGTGCCACCGTCTCAATGATAATGATCAATCTGCTACTCCAGTATGGTCTATACCAAGGGCAAATTGGATCAAGTGTAACATAGATTGTGTCGTTTTGAAGTCGAAGGAAATTTTTATGTTGGTATCTTTTTTTGAGACGGCCTTAAACATCTTATCCAAGCTCACTCCATGGTTTTTCCCTCTGTTACAACCGTAGTTAAGTGTGTAGGTACTACTCTACAACAAGCCATCCAAATTGCTATTGATCTTGGCCTCAGTCGGGTAGTTTTCATAATTGATTGTCAGCTAGTTGTAAATGCGGTCCTTAATAATAGCTTCTTTATATATGAATGAACTAGGAAGTTTACTCTCTAATTGCACGAGTGTGCTTTTTATCTAATGCTAGTTATGCTCTAGCTTATATTAGAAGGCAAGCTAATAGAGTTGCTCATAACCTTACTCGAACGTCTATATTACATGCTACTCTCATATTTCTTCCATCCTCCCTATTGTATTCACTATTATTTTGAATGAAATGATTTATCTTCTCCTAAAAAATATGCAAGCAGTAAGCAATACATTGAAACAAAAAAATAAGCCTTAAATTTTTAATAAGGACAATTTTGGCATTTTAAAATAAATATGAGGATAATTATATAAATGTAATTAAAATTATAATAATTCATCTCTCCTTCCCTCCTCTCCCATCCAAAAAAACTTAAGCAATGAGTCTAAGAGGGGTTTTGCTTCCATCCCCTTCTCTCTTCTCCCCTCTCCTCCAAAAATCTTCGATCAAACGGACCTTAAAGGGAGGGTTTAATTATGCAATACATTAGTGGTGTGTTCAACCACTTGATATTTGAGTTTCTTTTTATATATATTTTTTTGGTAGAATTCAATTGGTTTGTGATATTATTGGTTCGCTTGAGATATCTTAATTTTTTTTCCGTAGTCGTGTGGTCAAAAACTTTGTTATTGTGTTATTTGTACTATTGTTCTATTTGTGGAACGTTGTGTACATTAATAGTTGATATTAATGAATTTAGTTTGTATTTTTTTAAAATTGCATTTTGATTTGTAATTCTTTTCCGTCAAGTAGCCTTTTTTTAACAACAAATGAAGATATTTTATTGAGAATTAGGTAAAACAAAGTACAAAAGGTACCTAACGTTTAAGAATAGAAGAAGTACAATGAGTACTCTGCCCACCAAAATTAAATTAGGTCAGACATCCCTAAACAAGCCATTTCCCAAGAATACAATCTAAAGGAGAAGTGAGTCATTAGAAAAATAAACTAGGGGTCATGACATCTTGGCTAAAAGTAGTTGCCAAGATAGGCTTTTGATCAAATTCACCACCTCTTCAACCGATATTGTCCTCAACTAAAAGAGATTATACATCGCTTTCCAAATAGACCATAACATCGCATGCCAAACAAGTGAGAGGCCCTTTAGCCCTTTTCCATTATAAAAAGGATAACTAAAGCATAGAAGCAACACAAACAAATATTTTGGGAGAGTCGTCGACACCCTAAACCACCAAAGATTTCGTACCAAAAGGACATTGCAAACAAAAACTTTGCAATGAATTTTCGACTCCGGCTGTACCGTACACCATCCACTCAAAAGTTTGATGTATCAAATCAAAAATGTCACGAGTAGTCAAGTTTCTCCATGTAGGGAGGTGTCCCCTTAGTAATTGCCAAGAGATAGCTATCACTTTGGGCGGTGCAGAACTACCCATGAAATTTCCTACCACTTCGCTTTGTACTCCTCCCAAGATGAATTTTGATCTCCACTTTTACATAAGTAAAGATTAGTTGAGTTGACCGTAAATCACGTAGCCTGATGGCTAGACTCACATATTAAGTAGAGAAGTGGAGAATCCGAAATTCAAATTCCAACCCTTGAATATCAAGGTTCATGGAACAATTAGCTGAGTTGCATGCCTATTTTATAATGGGTCTTGCTAACAAGTGCCCTTATGACACTAGTTAAGGATTCTAAATTAGAAATAATTGGTAAATTTTATGTAAAAAACGTTATTTTTTCAAGTTTCAATGTGTTGAATGCATCAATCTTAATACAAATTTTTTTCTTTAGACTTCTTAAGAAGTGTCTTAAGAACACTTGTTAGCATTTCTCTTTTCTAATATAAAGATCACAACTCAATTTTTTAATTTTTGTTTGATCAAAATGATTTACCATCACATGCCATGGCTAGAGCCACGAGACAACGGCTGGATGCCAATGACTTCGTTTTCAGTTAAAAAGTTAAAATAGAATGAATACAAATAACGTAATCCCAAAGCACTAACGATGTGTTAATTCTTTGGTTCTAGACCAGCAAAAATATGTACACAAAAAACAAACGGAAATATTACTTCTCCGGTCCTATTTACAAGAAACAATTAACTTTTTAAGTGCATTGAGTAATATATGTATTTGGACTCGAATATAAACCATGTATGTGAATTGTTCAATGTATCTAAAAAGTCAATTGCTTCTTGTAAATAGAACCGTAGGTAGTATTTATAAGGGAAATGATAACTTGTGTCCTTGTGACATAAGTTAAGAAAGTAAATTTTTCTTAAAACTTGTGCATTTAATATCTTAAAAGTTGCAAAAGTTATACTTTCAATATAAAATTTATTTTTAATTTCTATTTTAAACTTTTTAACTTGTGTCCTAACTTGTGTCCTTGGGACACAAGGTAATATGACCCTTTTTACAATTGAAATAGTTTTGTTTGGCTAGTGAAGCAATAATCTGACTTTCCATTTTGAGGAGTGGTCCATGTTGGACGTAAAGACGAGTTTGTCTTTGTCTCAATGCAGCCAGAACAACGATAACATTCAATATAATTGTAAAACATAGTGCTTGATGCATTATTCTTATTTTATTTCTGATATTTTGACAATTTTGTAGTTAAGCAATTTAGATAACACTTTTCACTTTTAATCCATTATTGAATTAACAAGCATATAAAAAAAGTAGGACTTCGTAATTTTTTTATAGTTTTCTCAACTGTATGCTTTGTATTATGACTAAAAGGAGTTTTAGTTAGATTGAAAAATTTAACTATTAATTAGCTAGCATTGCATGACCATGGGGTACTAATAGATTTAACTATGAAAAAAAATAATATAAACATGGGTGACACTTTTGATATGTAAATCTAATATAATCATGATAAATAGACTTGAATTTCACTCCAAAATTAAGTTGCAAGATGAGAATGTTAAAACGAGGGCCTTGGTTCCAATTCTTTTAGCCTTTGTTTGCAAGTTGAGTTTTGAAAGGCAAGAGGATGATTTTTTTAACTAAGGTAATTATAAAAAATATTAAAAATGAATTAAGTATAATTGAAGTATATATTATGATCATTTATTATGTTATTAAAAAAAAATGTCAATTATGTGTGTATAAAAAAACTTGACCCATCAAAATTCAACTCGCAAACAATGCTTTATTGTCATCCTTAATCGGATTTCTATACCATGTTAAATGAGATTGATGATGTATATGTGTTATTAGACACACTCATCTTATGAGCTAACTTTTAAAAGTGAGATTTCAAACTCATTTAATATAGTATTAGTCAGGTTAAGGGTGAAAATGTGAGAATTGGACTTGGGATCTACACTAAATGCGATAGCTAGTATTAAAGTTGAATTGGAGGCTCACATTGCTAAGATTAAAGGCCGTTGATGTACATGTAATGTGGCACTCTCACGCCTAACAATGATGATGGGTCTAATTCTCAAATTGTCATCCTTAGCAGATTTAATAGCATGTTAAATTAGTTTGGATCTAAATCACCAATACTAGTGCAAAAGATGAAACTACTCAAACACATATAACGAACAACCAAAAAACTATGAAAATGTGAAACTACCAACTTAACATTAAACGTCAACATAACCATTTTTTACTAAATTTGATGAAAATAGAATAATGGTGCATATATTTTTGACTTAAATGACCAATTTATAACAAACAAAAGAAATATGAATGATTAATTTATTATTAACATCTAATTTAAAGGATTGGAGATGAATAAATAAGCATCTGTCGTACCAATAAGCAATATCTCTCTAAAAATAATGGTTCTTTCAATGAATAAATAGATGTATTGGTACAAAGTTATTAATAAATTAAATCTCTTATCAAATAATAAATAATTATAACTTATTGTACATCATTTCTATCATTTCTTCGTACACATTGGAATCTCACATTTGAACCCCGACACATATATTTTATAATGTTCCTATCAACCAAACTTATAGAGATTGAAGTGGTTCATTTTTCTATCCAGTATAAGTTACAAAGATTTTTTTTTGTGAGAGAATAAGTTACAAAGATTATACTTGAAAATATTGGTTCAAAAATATTTTATTTTATAGACACCACATGCGACATATGATTAATGAAAAAATATGATTAATTCAGTTGAATATATTATTAATTTAAATCACATTGAGAATTATGACTAATCTTATAGTTAAATTAAACACAATTAATCATTTATTCAACTCAATAAATCATATTTGTAAATGTTATGCAAGTATATGAAAAAAAGGTGTCATGTATCTTGATATTGGTCACACAAAAGCTACAAAGATCACGCATAATGAGAATACTTGGAAATTCCTTCAAAAAAAAAAAAGAAGAGAATACTTGGAAATATTTTAATCACTTTTATCTATATTTGGGAACGAGGATTAGGAGTTGCTATGTGTATTGTGTACTTTCCTAGACTCTCTCAATACGTCCTTTAAATGTGAAATAAAATACTCTGCTATGCATATTCTTTCAGACAAAATGAAAAAACAAATATAATTCTCTTCTTCCACACATTTCCCTCAAATCAAACATATATAATACAGACCATATCTGTAACTGCAAGTTGTTTCTTGTCTTTAAACCAATGAAGGAAAGTCTTAGAATAAAAAGAAAAGAACAGGACATATATATTAATAACTGTATACATCTGTATCATGAAATAGACAGTAATTAATATAATTGAGCTGTTAATTAAATAGAGCAGCTACACTCTACATATGAAACCGTCCATTTTCACTATCCCATATATATGACATTCTTCAAGAAAACATATTTTGTTTTTTGTTTTCCTACTATTTTTGTTAAATAGTCCACAACATAAGAATATTATCAATGCACAACAAAAACTGACAAATGAATTAGGTAAAACTCTTTTTAATGATTTGATATGCAGTCCCTTTCAACTTGGCCAACCCTATTTAACCATTACCATCCAAGGGGTCTACTTTTCATTGGATATATAACTATTTACAAACACTCCACACACATACATGACATTTATATATCAACTTGGCCAACCCTATTATAAGACTATTGCACAATGCTAGTGACATAGCATTTATGTGAACTAGTATTTTTCATGGGTATAATCTACAATCTAGGTTATGAATCACTTGTACAAACACAAATACTAAACACAACAACATTTGTCTTTGTATAAGTAATTAAATTAAATGTAATGTGTGATGGTATCCACTATATAATGTCGACATATGCTAGTATTAGACACACCTTCAATTTGAAGTATTTGTACTAAATAATTAATACATTAATATCGGCATTAAACAAAAAACTTGTCTTGGAAATCGTGGTTGAGCCTAATGCAACCTTACAAAATCGGTTTGTAAGGTGAGGATTGTCCCCACTTATATACACATCGTCAGGCCATTTCCTATCCAACGTGAGACTCTTACCACACCCCTTCACGGCAATCACGATTGGGCTTGGCCCATGGACATAAATGGTGGGTGATCCGATAACAGGCGGCCCAATGGATCTTGAAGAGACTCTGATATCATCTTAGAAATCGTGGTTGGGTCTAAACAACCTCACAAAATCGGTTTGTGAGATGAGGATTGCACCTACTTATAAATACATTGTCGGATCATCTCCTATCTGATGTAGGACCCTTACGTTAATATTTTTCGTATATATCTCTGCCTCATAAAACAAACTCGTATATATCATTTGTTTAAATAAACGTTTAACTTAAAACTGCAAATAAACGTGCCCTTCACTTGCAATATTGTGGTGTTGTAATTGTCATGAACTATACAATAGAAGCAAAACATTTTTTTTTTGAAGGATCAATAGAAGCAAAACATGATAAGGGACCATTTCTAAAAATAATTTCACAGTTATAATTAGAAGATAGTGCAAGTAGATCCAATTTCAATTTATGTAGCTACAGTAAAGATATTGGAGCTATCTCAAACTATTTAATGAAAGAAACAATATGGGTCGTTCTGTCTCGTAGGGAAATATCATGAAATGGGCTTAAATTAAAATCAAAATATGTGAACAAAAAAATGTCCATATAAGGGATAGGTGGCACGTGTAATTGTTGTAATGTTGTGCTTATGGACTGTCTTATTTGTCTGTGATGCTAAACATAATAACAAGCAATTACTAAAGACATGGCAGTGAGGGAATACTTGGATCATGAGCACCACTATAAATCCAACCAAGGGATTTTTTTTTGTTATAAGAATCCCAAGTTGGATTTTGTCGGTCACATACAAACCCTAAATGTTAATTGTCTATAAAGGGGCCCCGGCTACATAATGTATCTTGTTCAACTTGTTGCTTTGCTTTCTTTCTTGGTACTAAGTAAGATGTTTTAGGCAATATCTAGACAATTTGTTTTAGACCATGGCCGGTCCAAAGGTAATAGGTAGGAGGACTAAAATCAAGTAGATAAGTGTAGGTACTACGTACTAGCTAGGTGAACCATTAATACTGTGAGGCCTAAAGATATTATCATTAGTTAAATTTGGTCGCTGTTCCTTTCAACCACATGTTGCTATTTGAGTGAGGTCTAGAGTAAGAGCATTAGGATAAGTACATTTGTTATCATTTATTGAGATCTTAATGTCTGAAATAATTATGATGATCTTCAAAATTCAAATCATCTAATCGTTTGTTCATAAAAAATGACTTAAATTGTAGTTATATTATATAAAGGGGTGAACATCTTTCGCCTTACATGTTAGTAATGAAGAATCTAGAAATCGAAGTTTAAGAAAATTTTGAACAAAACTTCAATATTTATATAATATATTTTGCTTGCTACAGAGCGAAACAACAGTTATACGTAGTAGTTTGTCGATTTTGTTAGGCCTTTTGTTAAGTATTACAGAGCAAAACAACAATTTTACATAGTAATTTGTCGGTTTTGTTAGGCCTTTTGTTAAGTATAGTATAAAAATAACTCAAAATTCTCATTAAATTTCATCTCTCATTAACTAAGAGCTAACACATATTGACATCTTTTGTCACACACACATCACACTCACGCATCATAAATCTACTAGCCACTATTTTCATTCAAATCTTGCTTAGTAAAACTTAGAGGTACCATAGTACCTATATCTACATGTCCCTTCTCACTCTCCCCCCATGCATGTCAGTTTTGTAGGATTAAATTAGATATAACTCAAATTTTAAGACGGTGCTGAATTCTATAATAGATCATATAAATTAATTTGTGAGATTGAGTTAGATCAAATTTAATTCCTAGTTAAAGCAAAAAAGAATGAAAATATTTAGAAATGTTTCATTTGTAATTGGATCAATGTAAGTGTAACCCTACAACCTTTTCAGTCCAAGCAACTATATCACTTCAACGGCTGATATTGAGTTGGAGAGATTTAACATTATGTTAGGGTGGCATTTACTATGCACAATGCACAAATTTGTGCACATGAAACAAGTTAGAGAAAGATTTTTTAAACCATTAGATGAAAGAGGGACATAGATCCTTATTATAATCTACCCACACTATATCTCACATTTTGGAAAATGAAATAGTGTTTATTTTTGTTGGGTCTGATCTTCATCATCAACAACAATCCTTCATCTCTTCCATTGAACATCATCATAAACAAACACAAATCCATAGATACTTCTTACTTTTTCAACAAAAACAAATTACCAAAATCATCACAAACAGTTACTTCTTACATATGAACCCAGTCCATTTCCATTTCTATTTCCATGTGCTAAGGTTTTCACTTTTCTATTTCCACTCCGCGGCTCAATCGTCGACGTCTTCTCTGTTCTCCAACACGCATCATGTCCAGAAAATATCGCCTTCCACTTCGTCACAACCACACACCGCCGCCGTCAAGAGCTCAGTCCATCATCATTTCAACTTTTCCTTACCTCAACTTCCACATCTACCGCTTAGATTCAAATCTCGTTCGTGGACAGCGTATGTACCTCGCCGATCTAGTTCCGGCCACCGCTTAGCGAATCATTTACTTCGATTCCTATGTCATCGTCGTTGATGACGTGGCAAAACTATGGAGTATCGATTTAGGTGATCATGTCCTTTGAGGAAGATTGAAAAACTGTTAGAGTGTGTTTGGATGCGGTAATTGAGAAATTTTGAAGAATTTAAAATTCTAGGTAACTCAAATGATTCAATTAAATTGCTTTCATATCTAAATATTATTGTTTGGATGGAGTAATAAAAAAAATTATTGTCATATTTTTGGGCAACTTTTATAAATTTCAATTCTTTTGCGCCAAATTTGAAAAATGAAATTAGGATTCAATCTGAAAATTTAAAAAAATTTAGGGGTCAAATTATACTTTTTGGAAAATTTGAGGGGTCAAATTGCAATTTTTATAAATTTATTGGGGTCAAATTGAAAATTTTGGAAAATTTGAGGACCAAAATGCAAAATTTGAAAATTTATGATAATGAAATTTTTTGAAATTCTTAACTTTATGTGTTATTTGAAATTCTCTAAATTTAACTTGAACAAAATACTTCATAAATTTCCATCATTTTGAAAATTATTCAAATTATTATCCAAACAATGGAATTCACCTTAAATATTTGAATTCCCTCAAAACATTCCTCCATCCAAACACACTAGTGTTCTTGCTGAAATGCTTCGACCAAAGTGTTAGCGAATGGTTCGTCAATTTAACACGTATTATAATTCAATTCTATTATGTGTTCAAGATGTTGATATGTGTTTTAAATTTATAACTATTCTTTTTATGTTTATGAGATTAATAATGATATGTCATCTAATGTTCTTATATCATTTTGGATTTCATAGTACTGTAAGATAGGATATGTATATACAAGATTTGAATTGAATGGTATAAAATCTCCATGAAGATGAGTTCAACGGCTACTTAATCTTGAGGAATTTATAGTTCTGATTGTGTGTTTAGATGATGGTGGTCATGTTAATTCTAAATTGAAGGGTTTAATTATGTGGTTTTTTTAGAAATTATGAATTTTTGAAAGAAAAAAAAATTGGGTTTTTTTTATGAAGATGATGAAGATTGATGAAAGATATATGAAGATGATGAAGGTTGTGCGAAGAAGATGACGAGTAGAATAAACCTAAAAAAATATAGTACAGTTAGACTATGATAAAATCGGTACTCTTCATTGATCTAATGGTGTACAAAAAACTTGTGCATTGAAAAAGTAACTTTGTACATGTGAACAAATTTGTGCATTGTGTATAGTAAATGTCACCTTATGTTAGTCTCATTTAATTAGTGCCCATGTGTAAGGCTTATAGAATTATATGCAAATCCGAAAATAAAAGATCTAGGTTCCTATATAATTCGTCCCTAACTCCCTATGTAAGTCCAATTATATACTATAAAAAATGAAAGGTTCAACATCCTTAATTGAACACTAATTTATTGTAGTTTTGTAGATTTGGTTCCACTTTTATTGGAGGAGTCAAAATTGATTCTCCATGTTACCTTCTGATTTTAAAATTGATTTTTATAAACATAAATTACTTTATCTTTGACTTAATTTTGACCGTAATCAATTTTATATGATCAATTTCAAAATTCTGGCAAGAAAATCAAACATAAACTTAGATGAATAAGAAAACAACTGTAAGTTTCAAATCAATTCGGTAGGTGATAGAACTTTTCAATATGTAGATAAGTTTGGCAAGGAGAAATTATTCAAGATTTGAAAGCGAATGGCAACTACCTTGAAATAATTGGAAAACGTACTATCATCCATGCAATATGCAATTGATTTTGGACATAATTATACTAATCATTGATTATGCAAGGTAGTGGTAATTTGACATGTTAACCGTGTGCACCCACTAATATATTGCATGGATGAATGCACTTTGGAAAGAATGACTCAGAAATTAATTATGCATGCATTTGTTTTGGACCCTTCTTGTTCAGCATTTTTAGACTTAATTATAACATCTAGTGGATTAATGTCTATAATTATCTTTGTTTCTACTCTGATTAATCATTTAAAATTCAGTTAATGTTAATGTTGAGTCAAAGTCAAACTTATCACCCAATTTTGACAGGAACCTCTTATGTAATGTAATCAATCAGTTAATCTTTATTAACCTTATACCTATGTCTGTTACCATATATCCTATGTGATATGTTACTTCAGATTGTGGTTGTTAATTAAAGATAGTGATATACTAAAGTAGTTTTGACTAGTCACACCATATATTGAAATATTTCATTAAGTGCCAAGAAAATCAGCCAAATTAAAACTGCCTAACACAAACAAAAGAAACGTTTAATTCTTACTCTATCAATATGGTTATTGTTTTCCAAATTTCTCCATCTTTTGTGAATAGTCTATAAAATTCCTTCAGCAAAATACTTTTGAAAAGGATTGAAGAAAGCATTAGAAGAGAATTTGCGCGGACCTGATTACCTGCGATCAGGAATCTTGCACTCATGCAATCGATGCCTTGCAAGTTGTTAGATCAAGATTAAATGGGTTATATTACAAATATGGTAAATACACATCTTATTACAAAAAATTGTCCGATCAAACACCATGATAGAAATCATTAAATACATAAATAAGTAAATGTGTGGAATTAGTGATATCATCAAATTAATTAGGCACTGGACTGGTATGGACGGACCATACCATGTAACTTGTAATATTTTACTTGAATGTTCAAGTCATACCAGCTCAACTCGTCTTTATTCAGCACTGGTTCGACTATTCAAGTGATATGAACTACACCAAGCTCACCATAGAGTAAGATGTGCAGAAAAACTTGTGGTCTAAGGTCAAGAATATGCATATGCTCTCACTCCATGTGTCTTGTACAAACGACCAACGTCTTTGAAAGCGCGTCTTAACTTCACACGTTCTGTACAAACGAGTTGCCACCTAGATCACGCGAGGCCATACTCGAACCAGACAACCAATGGGAGGCTCTGGATCACAAATTAATGGGCATGTTGACCAAAGAAAGGCCCATTAAGTTAACAAATCCAGGGCTATGAAAAGGACATTCCACTAAGCAACTCATATGTTATAATTAACTTGTGTTTGCATACGTGAACATGCACCGAATTTATTTGCTGTATATCTAAACTAGGTTATGTTATGTGGTATGGAGCATGTGAAATGAATGGTCTTATAAAGAAGATATATGTTTGAGAGTGACAATTGAAATAAAAGACATCAGATCATAGCATGTGAATATGTTTCTAATTAAATTAAATCAGTGTCCTAAAATGAAGGTCATTCATACTGTGAACACATGCAATGATAACCTATAGTCTATACAACCACATGATATTTAAATTTTTTACAAGACATTAGCCAGTCTCAACCATAAGTTAGTTAGGAACATGTTACAAAGTTGCTCATAGGTCTCCACTATATCCCTTGTACTTTAATGTATGCAAAGTTATATGATCCCTTTGTCAGTACTCATTTCAATCCTTGGTGGGATCCATATTTGTGGACATGTCCCCTGCAGCCAGACATGATATGATTTTAGGCTTTGGACAATCCCTAATTTCTACACTTTTTTTTGGCTTTCTCCCTGCAGCTTCTGCATTATAGAGAATAGACAAAAGATTATTATTATATTAGTTGTTAAAAAAAATTGAAGAAAATTTGTTATGTTTAATTAAAGAAACTAAAATGGACAGACCAAAATTTATTCATTAATGTTTTTTTGAGGGTTTTTTTTGGTTTTTTTTGTTTGAGGGGTTTATATTATAACTTATGTTAGCTGAAATTGCAGACATGTATGAATATAATTCAATGGTACTAGAACCAAGTTTTTATTTGTCTATAAAATATTCATGCCAAACATCCTTTAATTTACTGCTATATTCAATTCAATCATAAATTCCCATTATTTTTGGTATCATTGCTGTTGACTTCTGAGTATTTTATATGTATTATGAGATCAAAGATGAAGAGTATTGATAGAGAAAATTCATCTATTCAATCAATGATTAATCAAAGTTAGATACACGAAGTTTATTTATAGAGGTAGCTAACTAACTAGTTTACCTGTCTAGCAAGTTATGTTTATAACTAACTAGAACCTAAGTGTAATTGATGTTCTATGGACTTGAAGAGCTGGCAATGTGACTTGTTATCACCTGTGAAGGATGTGTAGAGAGTGTATCAACATTGTTCTCTAATAATATGCACACATGACCAAAGTCCAAATATATGTTACCTTTCACATGTGTGTGTATATGGTTGAATTGGACCACTCTAATTTTTACTAAACTACTATTTTCTCGTGAACTTTTTCAGTGTGGTCCAAAATTACGTACTTTATCGTGAAAGCTATTAACATTGGTAGATAAAAGCCATTATAAAAACATGGGTGGACAAAAATTAAAAATATATTTAAGCATTTTAATTTTATCTACTCATACAAATGTAGTGTTAGTTTACCCTTTCTCTTTGGTCGTATTTTCCTATCAATCAATACGATTGACCCTTAAAAAAACAAAGGTATTATTAACGAGTGTCCCGAAACACTCTTTAAGCACTCCTTAATTCATACATTTTAATTTTCAATATACTGAATATACAATTTTTCATGAAAAACTATCATTTAAAATCCTTCAAAAATGTTCTGGAAGCGCTAGTTAACATTTTCCTAAAAAAAACAATGTGTGATTGAAATACGAGGATTATGAATAAAATAATGTTTAAAGAAATAAAATAGAAATACAAAGGAGTGAGCAAATGCTTTCTTCCTAATTGAGAAAAAATATGTACATAATTATAATGGAATCAAATCAATCAATATCCTATTTTTGTTTGAAAGCTACAATGGTTTATCATTTAACCGATCATTGGTTTCTCCAAATTTGATGGGTGTATATGGACATTTAGTACATAGAATATTATTGTAGAAAAATATCAACTTAATTTATTGTCGTTATCAATTGTGGATTACAATTTTAAAATATTTTTGGGAAAATAGCTTTATCAAAAGAGTTTAATGATATAGTATGAAAATGTTGTACATGTGTATAAGATCACGTTTCACCATTATGTATTGATTTATATTATTACTTTTAAAAATATTTGCATAATAGTCTACACTATGATATATGATTGGATTTTGATGTAAAATTATATTACTCTGTCAATATATAAAAATTAACTCCTTATGAAACAAAAATATTATCACAAAAATATATCTTTTTTTTTTGAAAGAAAAATATATCTATTTTATTTTTGAGTAAAGACCTAATTTAATCCCTCATAATTTTCTTGTTGCCAAATTTAGTCGCATACAAAAACTATATCCAAATTAATTCATAATATATTTTTACATGGAGGACAAATTAATCTCTAACTTATTATAAGATAAAGATTAATGTCCCGAATTTAAAAATATCAAGACACTAGTTTATAATTATTTTTTGTGGAGGGTTATGCGAGAAAGTTGTCAAAAACCAAATTAGATCTTCAATTTTTTTTCAGCTCAGACAAAATATGATTGGGAGGAGCCGATTCAAAATTATGCGACATGATAGAATACAATCACAACCACTTTATTAGTAAGAATTTGTTTCACTACTTGTGTATCAAATCTACAAAACGTAGAAAAAAATTGTTGTATATCCTTCAACTAAGGCTGAAACACACTAAAAAAATATGTAAATGTTCATCGACTTTTAACTGTCGTCGGTTAAAATTCATCGATAGTTAACTGTCGATGATGTTATATTAGTAAATTATTGTTGTTTTCTAGCATTGAATGAAGTGTGAACAATATTATTCCAAAAGTAGTGCTAGCTTAACAATGTAAGCCCAAAACTATCAATTTGTTATAACTTATAATTGTTTGACACTTTAACTGAATCAAATAATAAATTATAACATATGCTACATTGGTTT
>Ga0315913_1000142_pt1 | contig 47590 bp, 26 predicted proteins | sample MpolsnodulesMG_FD_207736 | JGI IMG/M metagenome (GOLD analysis project Ga0315913, IMG submission 207736) | Medicago polymorpha root nodule microbial communities from Los Angeles, California, United States - small nodules | ecosystem: Host-associated > Plants > Roots > Nodule | place: USA...
ACATGCTAGAAAATCTGGCTTCTGTTGCAACTGATCAGTCCCTGAAAATATTAGGTATTAAGTGGACTCCGTTAACTATAACTCGTAATCCAATATATTAATTACTTACGGACGTTACTAGGTTAATAATAGCTGACATCAGAAAAGGTCTCACTCTCATATTTTAAACTGAACTGGTTATGAAATATGAACAATAGCAAGGATAATTTTCTGCTTCCTACTGCAAATATGGCAAATATATTTGGAAGTGTTTAAGGAATATCTCCGTTTACTCTTAAATCTTTTAGCTTGCATTCTGCTAGCATAGCTCACGGATGATAGCTGACTGTGTTAGTATGTCATGTCGTGCACTCATGCTAGATTGCAACGTTGATGATTGCTGGAATGGCATGGCATGGCATATTGGCATGTACTTTACTAATGTACTTTTCCTTCTATATGATTTTTCTGTTTAAAAATGAACTTTGATGTTGTAAGCTTTGGGTTTTTCAATCACATTTAAATCTTAGTCCTTTTTTCTGATATATCATGTTTGTTATGGTCATTCGTTTTGGATCTATCAGCTGCATTTAATACCAACAATATTATTTGGGATAATACTTAGTTGCTCCCTTTTCATGGTTGAATCAGCTACAGTGAATCCCAAGGTTTTACTTGAGCTCTTCTCGATGTACCGTGATTGGCAAGAAGAAAGGGTCGAAGAGATAAGCAAAAAACAGGTCTGTAAAATTCAAGAATAGTTCAATGAATTCATGAAACATTGGATTCTAGATTTTATAATACAATCACTCTCTCCACTCGGACCAAAGGCAACTTTTTCCACACAGATATAATTTTTTTTTCCAAGTGAAATATCTAACATTCTGTCCAAACTCAAATTTACACTTTTAGGGTCTCTTTGATTTAAGAAAATGTTCTGTTTTCTTTAGTACTTACAAAATTTTTACCTTGTTCTCACTTTGTGTTGGGAGTTCCACATCTGAATGTGATATGGCTTGAAAAGGCCTCAGAGCCTTTGCAAGATCAGTTGGGTTACCCGCTAGCGGGTCACACGTCACTCCCTTTATAAGTTGGATTTTTTTGGATTTAGTTAGACCCAACCCAAAATCTAAGATAATGTTTTCTTTTTAGATACTTTTATAAGTTGTATCATATACATATCTTTTTGAACAAAATGAAAATATGACAGCATTTTTAAATGTAATGTTGCAAACAGGAAATGAAATATTCCCTCAAACCTAGCAGGCCTTTGACATTCATTGTCAATACCTGAAACACCCCTCTCTGTTGGTTGGATGACCGGGTTAAGTTAATGGACCATTAATAGACTAAAAGTACTCTCAATTGTCTCAGTTAATTTATTTTTATGGATTGGAAAATGTTAGTATATTAGTTGTTATGTTAGTATTCTCTCAGATCAAATTAGTTGAGTTACTAAGATTGTTAACGACATGATGAATGCAATGATTTTTACTTGTAAAATAAAGTTTAGTATAACAAACTTATGGTCTGTTTACTTTGTGAAAACATTTTCTATTTTTATTTTCTTAAATTTGTGTTAATTTTATTTACTAGTGAGGAGATAAGTGATTATTTAAGTGAACAATTGTCTGTATTTCCAGAGACAATAAAAATGTTAAAAAAATTGTTTTCATTATTTCTGGAAATGCACAGCTTCCCTGGCTATCATTTCATCTTCCCTCCATCACAAGTGATTCAATTTAAAAGTATGTAATCTTCTTATTAACAAGTTAAAATAACATATATTTTAAAAAATTAAAACAAAAAATATTTTCCCAAGTAAACAAGCCCTTAGATTTTCTTATTAGAATAAGCATTGTGAAGCTTTTTCAGTAAGAATCACCTTTGGGTTAAATTTTTTTACAAGTTTTGAAAGGTTTATTTGATTTAGTATGTTAAAGTCAAACAAAAAGATAAAATTTGGAAATGGGAGGTATATGTAATTCACTCTTAATTATATGCTCATCTTAAGTACTTTTCCATGCCAATAAATACAGAATGCCTGTGGTCTCAAGTCTTATACGGTTCTAGCGCAAGAAATTGCGAGAAAATGTCTCGGCGAATGATTGTAATAGAATGTATTTAATCAAACTATTATAAGTATTTTTACAGTTTCTGTAGCAGGAGATTTTGAAACCTGAAGATGATTTTCATAAGTAGCGACATTGTTTTACTAAATAGTGACATTGTTTCCATCGATGTTTTGAGGATTTTGCCTCTTTAGGGAAATGAACATGTGTTCCCTCTCTGGTTTGCAGGAGGAAATAGAAAACAGAATAGAAGTTGCTGATGCTTTGGCAGTCAAACTTCTTCAGCGATACAATCACTCAACGTCCACAATGAAGAGTGCTTCACGGCATCTATCAGGAGGTATTATCAGACACAGTTCTAAGTTCTTACAATATTTGGAATACTAGGAATTGATTTTTAACTTTAGCAACGAGTAACCCTGTAACACATGCTTTGCATGATCTTGCTAAATTGAGAGGAAAATCCCCTCTTTCATTGCTTTACAAGGCTCACCAAATCATTTAATACTGATTCATTTGCATGTCTGTCATAATTTTTACAAGGCATGGGTGAACAAGTAATTACTTAGGGGCATGGGACTATCCCTCTGCTTCAATGTTTTCAAAATTGGATTGAGTTGGCCGGTTCTATCGGTTGAACCGGAATCGGCCAGTTCACCGGTTGGTTTGATCCCAATTGTACTGCAGTTGGTTCATTCAGATTTTATTTTTTACTTAGTTTTAATTACTATTCTTGTTTTTTAGTATTTATTTATTTTTTCATCCGGTTAAACCGTGGTTGAACTGATTGAACCATAACTCGGTGGTATCATCGGTTCGAACTCTAGTTTACTTTTCAAAACATTTCTTTGTTGGTCGTCTATGAAGACCGTGATTGCCTTTGAACACGTGTTAACTTCATATTTGGAATTTGCGTATGCAGTTAATTCGTTGCAGGTAGAAATTGGAGAGTTCAAAGGAAGGTTGACAGAAGTCATCAGTAATTGTGATGCTTTGTGCAAGAGGATTGAAGCAGAGGGCCCAGAATCCCTCCGATCATCTATCAAACCTTTTGCAATTGCTAAGGCTGACCAAGAATTTTGTTCAAGTTCAACTAGCTTGCAAACAGTTAAAAAAACAAGTCCACCTGGAGAGTAGTATTTGGACTAACAGGTCTGATTATTGCTGACATTTTCAGAAGCTTCTAAAGCTTTTGCATCACAATCACGTGATTGGCTAATTTTTATGGGCCATGCTTTGGATGGAATGCGTGAATCTTTTCATTAATTGAATCTAACTCATATGGCAACCTTTCAAAAATGGGGCCACGTTACATTGCTTGTATATTAGGGAGCTTTGATGCCCATCACCGACACCAAAAGTTTGGACTTGCTAATTGGATGCCAAAAATTGAAAGAACGTCATAACACAACACTAGTATCAGATGTGAAGCTATCATTTAATTGTATTTAATTGTTTCGTTGTTTTTTAAGTTTGTGGTTTTGGGATGTTCCCACTATAGCTTACATGATCATGTAATTGTGCAACATTTTGCTGTTCTCAACAGTGCTATTTAAACAAATAAAGATTGTTTTTGTTTGTTCTAAAAAAAAATTTGAATCAGGTTTGTTCTAAATTGTTCAGATTAAATATGCAATCAAGTACTAGTTACTTATACTGCCGAAAATTGCTAGGTTAGACACTTTTGCTCGGGTTTGAACCCCAAACCCTTATAGTTATTATTTGTGTGAGTTTCAGTAGTGTTTACCACTTCGTCTATCGGCAAAGCAAATTGTTCACAAATTAAATAAGCAATCAAGTACTAATGGACTTTTTTAGTTTTTACCGATGAATCTAAAGATCAGTGCCCCAGTATAGATCTGGTCTAAAGGTGGATCTCACTATTTCTAAGGGTCAACATGTTAGTGGGGACAGTTAAGGTGGATGATTTGTTTCGTTTTAGGAAAAGACTGTTTAAGATGGGAATGGCACTGCCTCAGCATAAAGGAAAGAATATAACAAACAATAACAAAAACCCTTTGCGTTTTAAACAAAAACCCTTCTTGTCTTCACGTTCTCAGATTTTTTCACTGGTATTTTGATAGGGCGTCCAAGTACAATTTTCTAGATTCTGGTTTGGATCTTATGCAGGAAGAATTATTGGCTTAACCAAATCAATTGTTGTACTTTTCTTTACAAATAAACAAAACAATGAATCAGTGTGGTACTGCTCCATTTTTCAGACTTGTAACTTTCAAGCTAGGTGAAACATTTCTCAATTCCATAATCAAAAGAAACAAATCAGTGTTGTCAAATACCATGGCAGACTGCAGTAGCAGATTTTTAGCAAACCACTATGGTCAATTTGTATGATGGCGGATATGACAGACTTTTGGCTTTCCACCATGGTCCGCCATCCCCCATGATAACACTGAAACAAATTAAGGCACAATAACCAGATTACAAAATTCCCAGCATATTACAAAGCCAAATAGAAATCAACTCAATGAGAATTATATTGCTTAACGTTTTAGGTTCCACCAAATGTGAATGGATGTAGAATGTAGAGTAATAGAATTGATAAATTAACAAGTGCAAAATAAATAACAACTCCAAAACCATGATGTAAACTGTGAGTGAACAAATCAAATTAAACTCCCTTAACTGTGATGAATGAATCACTGAAAGTAACAGCAACATTATATGATTAAAATAAAAAAAGAAGCAAAAGACCGTAATTGATCTAAAAACCATCATTCTAACAAAGAAAATCAAGGTTGTTGTTGAGCATCAATGTACCCAGCATCAACAAGCACTTTCTCCTTCTTAGCCATCTCAACATCATTATCAACCATCATTTTAACAAGCTCTTCAAAACTAACCTTGGGTTTCCAACCAAGAACTTTCTTAGCTTTACTAGCATCGCCTTTAAGATTATCAACTTCAGTAGGACGAAAGTATCTCTTATCAATCACAACATGATCCTTCCAATTCAAACCAACATAACCAAAAGCAACTTCCAAAAACTCTTCCACCGTATGTGAATCCTCCGTCGCCACAACATAATCATCAGCCTTTTCCTGTTGTAGCATCAACCACATAGCTTCAACATAATCACCGGCAAATCCCCAATCTCTCGACGCACTTAAGTTTCCAAGAAACAACTTACTCTGAAGCCCAATCTTGATTCTTCCAACAGCTCTAGTAATCTTCCTTGTAACGAAATTCTCTCCTCTACGTGGTGATTCATGATTGAAGAGAATTCCATTACAAGCAAAAATTCCATATGCTTCACGGTAATTCACAGTGTACCTATTGGATCCATAAAAGTTAGTTACATATCAGCATCAGAGTTATTTTCAGCGTACCTATTAGATATGTAAAAAAAACTAGTTATATATCAGTATCAATGTTATTTTCACAACGTACCCATTCGAAATGTAAAAGTTAGTTAGTGTTATTTTCAACTGTACCTATTCGAGATGTATAAGTTAGTTAGTGTTATTTTCAGTGTACCTATTCGAGATGTAAAAGTTAGTTACACAAATATCAGTGTTATTTTCACAATGTACTTATTCAAGATGTAAAAGTTAGTTACTACATGTCAGTATCGTTGTTATTCATAGTATTAGAGTTGTAAAAGTTAGTTAAATCGATATCAGTGTTATTTTCACAGCGTAGTACCTATTAGAGATGTAAAAGTTAGTTATCATTAATTTATGCATTTATCATATTTATGAGTTCTATCAAGAATTGTAATAGTACCAATGCGCAGCGACTTTGGAAGCGGCGTAAGGAGACCGGGGATGAAACGGAGTAGTTTCAGACTGCGGAGGTGGAGTTGATCCAAACATTTCGGAAGATCCAGCTTGATAGTATCGAATGTGAGATCTTCCCGTTGCATCGATATGAGATCGAACTGCTTCAAGAAGACGGAGAGCACCAGTAGCAACAACATCGGCAGTGTAATCAGGAATCTCAAACGAAACCGCAACATGAGACTGTGCAGCGAGATTGTAAACTTCGTCGGGGAGAATAGTGTCGAGCCAGCGACGGAGAGAGGAAGCATCGGAGAGATCGGCGTAGTGAAGCTTCATATGAGCTTTGTGAGCGTTGTGTGGATCGACATAGATGTGATCGATTCGTTGTGTGTTGAAATTTGATGAACGGCGAATTAGGCCGTGAACGGAGTAGCCTTTGTTGAGGAGGAATTCCGTTAGGTATGATCCGTCTTGGCCTGTGATTCCGGTGATTAATGCGACTTTACGCGGTGGAGGAGTGGTGTCGCCGTTTGTTGTTGACGGTGTAGGGGTTTTTGATGATGAATCTGCCATTGTTGTTGGAGAAATGAGAGATTTGTGATTGTGATTATTGAAATGAGTGAGATCTCGTTGAGGCTTTATTTATGGAGTTGATGATGTAAGGAACGCGGTTTGATCTGATTCTGAATTTTTACACTGATTGATTGTTTGCGCTAATGTTGCTTCCTTTCCTATTTCATGTCTTTAAACGTGTTTCTGGAATGTATTTTTTTCTTTTATATGTTAAAAAATCATATATTTTCATTTAATAAAAATATCAGATTTTGAGTCATCTTCTAATTGATTTTTCTCTTATTTTAGTTCTGTTCACCGGGCTATTTGATAAAAGAAAATTTGATTTACCATCAATCAATTATAATTTTATAAATGTATATATCATTAAAAGTGAATGAATTTCAATTTAATCTTTGACAATTTTTCAGTGATCAAAAAGTTCATGATATTTTTATACAGAGCATAAATTAACAAATAAATTATCAAAGTTGGTTACGAAAATAGAGTATGTTGTCAAATTGAGACATGTATTTAAAAATGAGATGACTACTATTTGTCTTTATATATTAATATAAATAATACGATCAAATATGTTATATGACTAGTATATATGGTTAAAGTGTGACTCTTATTTTAAAAACAGAAGAAGTATTCAATATTAAATTTATTTATTCTCAATCAACGTGGAGCTAAACCTCACATTTAAACTCAACAACAAAAGTCTTCGTGAGCTTAACTCAGTTGGTATGGACAGTGTATAATATATCTAAGGACCGAGGTTCAAATTCCAACCAAAAAAAAAAACTAAACAAAATCACATTGTTGTGATTCTGTCAAGTCTACCATAAAACCAAACACGCATGCACTCGATTTTAGTTATACATACACTTATATAAGGCACCAGCACAAACTAGCATTTTAGCCTCAACAAAAAAAACAGTTTATGCCAATTAGCATATGGTTAAGTAGGTAAAGAATTGATATATGTTTTTTAAAGATGTGTGTTCAACTTCCATTGTCAATCTCAATGCTAGTGTTAGGATTTGTGGATAGATAATTTATATAAGCATTTGTCGGCTTTAAGATCTATCTTAATCTTAATGAACATAAGAGATTCAACTCACTTAAATTTTCTAATATTAAAGGAAAACTATGTCCAGTCAAATAGAAAAAGAGCATATGTATCTCCCGTCAAATAAAATAAAAAAGCGTATGTTATCATTCATTCATGGTGTCGGTGACCGTGAATTACATGTTGGTTGATCTGGATTCTTGGATTTGGAGTATCTCTTTGGTGTGGTGGGGGCATGGATCTGGTGATGGGAGAGAAAATAATTGAAAATCTTATGTATCGAAAAGTCTACACTTTAACATAGATAATAGATAAGATTGTAGAAAATAGGTAACAAATAGACTAATATATGTTATGGTGTGTTTGTTTCCAGTTATATTTGTAGATTTTTGGGAATAAAATCATAAAAATACATATGTTTATGTTTGTTACAAGTTTACTAAATTTTATTCTCGTGTATAAAATGTTTCTGGAATAGAAAAGTTTTTCCAAAAAAAAGGGTGAGAATAAAGTTCTCGTTAAATTGAGAATAAAATTATGTGGTCCTATTTTTAAAGTTCCTTCAAATAGTATAAAGTTAACCAAATATATTTTTTCTAAATACTTTTAAATAAAATTCTCATCTTTATATTCTAAGAAATTTGATTCATGGAATAAATATAGTAAATTTGAAACAAACACACCCTTAAAAAAAATTGAGCGCAACAATTTTCAAAAAGATTTTGAAAGATATAATTTGATCTTAACCTGACGAAATTAGCACTGTGGATTTGATGAAATTATTGTCAAAACCTGAAATTTTTCGTATAAATTTATTGAAAGTCCTAAATCAAATCCCTAACATATATCAATATCTACGTATCTTAACTCCATACATACATTTTAAAATCAAAGAAATGAAACAGGTAGACATGACATATCAAAATAAATACATAAAAAAGAACAGTTGCATGGGCTAAATCATAAACAAAATAATTATAATGATTTCATTCAAAAATAAATAGTAGCAAATCTTAAACATCAATTTCTTAAACTACTTATTCAAAATAAAGATAAGTTAGGATACATTGAATCTTTAAATAACTCTAAGATGAGTTATTTTGTTTAATAATCAATTATAAACAATAAATTTCACTAACACACGAGACAAATATTTGAGACGGAAGAATACATAGCAAACAAATATATTTTTTTATAAATAAATAGTCACGAAACGTCCTGGAAAAATAACTCATTTGTCAGAGAGAATACATTGTTATATACAAAGGTCAAAGTTTGAATCCAAACACCATACTTATCCACCTCAAAAATGAATTCTAACTGCTAAATTAGTTGAAGGAAAAAAAAATTACTCATGAAACAAAACTCACCATCATACTGTTTGCACCAACATTTAAAACTTTTTTAAAATGTGTGTAAGAAAACCTAAAATAGGCATGAATAAAGGTGACATTTAGGATACACAACCATCTCTTTTTGGGTACCATACAAAAAGATTTTTTTTACAGGTGATAATAGGTGGACCGGTTTTACGGTATTACAAAATTCACCCCTTTTGTTTGTTTAAATTAAAGTACCTCCCTACAACAACTAGGAGTAAAAGCAGTTTGGCAAAAGTTATTCCTCGATCATTTTTTAATTTCTTAATTTATTGACGAGAATTCATTTATTCTTTTCAATAAACTTTTAATGTTGAAACAGCAAATCTTAAATGATGATTACAAATCCTGGAAAAAATATCTCTATATGCTTTCTTCACCAAAGAAACCCTTTTTAAACAATCTTCATCATCTCTGCCGTTGGACGTCCAGCTTACGAGCTGTTGATCGGTGTTCATCTCTCTTGCTCGCCTTCATTCTTCTCACCTCCGCTGCCCCTCTCGTCAAACACAGCTCTCGTCGCAGCCAATTTACACCAAGACCGCCGTGGGAGCCGCGCGAGTGAAACGACCCCCTACCGTGCACGCACATGCCTCCCTCCGTTGAGCTCCTGGCAATTTATCTTCTCTTCGATCCGTCTTTCTCACACTGTATCGCCGCCTCTTTTCCTTTTTGCTCATACTGAACTGAAGTATCTCATACAGATTGATGGCAAAATTTCAATGGTTAAATAAAAAGTTAAATCAACAAGGTAAACTAATACCCAAAATAGTGGTTAGATTAATGCCTGAATGATTGATTGCCCATAATAATAATAATCTTGTATGGTTATTTTCCGTTTAAAAAGCAATCTTGTATAATTATTTTTCGACCAATTTTTTTTTATATACAGTAACTTTTTAAAGAAGAAATATGAGATTTTTTTTCTTTTAAGGAGGAAATATGAGATACTTGAAATTAAAACGTTGGGTATAAATCTTGGTTCGTACAATTTTTCACTAAATTTACAAGATATAATAATTTTGTTCATTTAAATGTATACAATTTTGTTCATTTTTTTCAATTTAAAAAATCATTTTGTTTGTTTACAAAATTGATTGCAAGATATTATACACAAAAAATATCATTTTATTTATCTTTTAAAAATTAAACATTGATTAAAGGTTTATCGAAAAAAGTGTACCCAAAAAAAGTTTATCGAGAAAAATAACAGTTAATTTGTCTGATTAAAACTTTTTTTAAAATGATTAAAGTAAATTTAATTTAGTTAACTTACAATTAATTAACGTTGATAAAGTTGTGTATACAGGTAAGTTTTAATTTGATATGCAGGTATCGCTTTTTTTAAACACATCACACGAATTTTATTAACTTTTAGAAATCTATAAATATCATTACATATAATTTAGGGGTGACACTGCAAATACATAAAAAAATCACATAAACTCACTAAGAAGGTATCCTTTCTTTAATCCTGGCCATTGAATTAAATACTATTATATCAATGGTGAAAAGATCATTTTGGCATGGTACCCAAAAAGAGTTGGTTGTGCATTCTAAATGCCACCATGAATAAATTAGCTTTAATGTGTCCAAACATAGTTCAGTTGGCAAGGACATGTTGAAAAAACCGAATACTAATGTTATTTTAAAGTAATTTCCTTGGACATATATTTACAACATTATTTTTATAAATAATGTTAAACATTATAAATAGTACAGGTAAATTTCTGTCGATTCCAAAACTCACCACCTAATTCTCTGGCTGTAACGACGGATGACAAAATCACCACCGTAACGGAACGATTGGAAACCTCTGATCCCATTTTAGAACGCCTTAAATCCCTCAAAATTGTATGTTTTATTTTTCTCTTTTTATTAGCTTGTTCTATATCTATGAAGCTGTGAATTTGATGATTTTGTTGATTGTTGTAATTGTAGACGCCTCCGGTATTGACTAATCCTCTGATGGAGGCAGCTTGACTGATATTTTAGTGAGGAGGCCTTTGACGTCGCAGGTTTCAGGTGATTGTTGATTATGGCTTAATGATTTTGATTCATAGTAGATTAGAATGTAGTGTTTATTCTTGCAATTAATTGGTTGCTAGTTCTTAGGTACATTTTCGCTAAGTTATTGGATTATACAACTGATTATATGCTGGGTCATGTTTGGATAAACAACTTAATTAAACGCTTTTAGCATAAGCGTTTATCATGTAATTGTTTATGTATAATTTATTTATATAATAAAAGATAAAATAAAGTTAAACAAATTTTATATACACTATAAGCTGTTTTCATAAGTTATCTTGGAGGGCTTATGGAAATAAGCTAAAAATAAATTATACATATGTCTTAATTTATTTCCATTAGCTATCTCAAACAATATCACAAGGACTTATGCCTATATATAAGCTTGAATAAGTTAATCCAAACAGACACTGATTACTACTGTCTTATTACTTCTTAGAATAGAGGGCTTATCAGGTTATCATATTAGTGTTATAGTTCATGTATTGATTGTAAATCGAAAAATGAATGAGAGGATGTTCCACATAACCAATTTTTATTTTGTGAAAATAAGTTGAAAAAATGTCATGTGCATATGATGAGTTGTTTTTATAAGCTATTCTTAACCCTTGGACAAGTGTTTATGTCATCAAATTGGTGTGAGTAAACTGTTCAGAATGCTTTCGCTGTACATGGACTGTGATAATCTTGTGTGTTTTCAGATTCTACGTCAATATTTCTTTTGATTGTATGTCTTATGTTTATGATGTTTATTTCCAATTTTTTCTCTTGTTACATTTATTCAAGTCTTCTAGCCCGAGGCTCTTAGTCGTTGCTAGTTTTTGCTTGTTGCGACTGGGTTAACATCTTTTGCCCTTTATTTTCTCCCAGTTAAAATATTCTTAAATTCCTCGTTCTGAAATGATGAAGTGTTGGGATATATAATATAGTATAATTAGAGTAGTTAAGATTTAGTATACAGAATTAGTTCAAAAAAAAAATTTAGTATATAGAAGTTTGTTAGTAAGTTGATTAATTTGTTAGGTGGTTGTTAAGAGTTGTTATTTTGGTTATTCTTAGAAAGTCTTTAAATACCTCTCAATTGAAGGGAAAGATAGCTCTGAAAGATTAAATTTTGTGACTAGGAATTATCTAGTGTGAAAGGAGAGTGCTCCTTTTGGGGTCGCCTTGTCCAATTTTTGGGAATTCATTCTTCCACAGAGAAGGGGTCCTATCATGAAGTGACAAAGATATCAATGCCTGGTTTTACACCATCTTTACCTAAAAATGGGTTGTTTGTTTAGCTGGCTAGTTTCTCAAAAGAAAAATGAAATACAGGCATCTATTTTCTCCCAATTTATGTATTTATTGTTTGTCACAACAACACATGCTAGAAAATCTGCCTTCTGTTGCATCTGGTCAGTCCCTAGAAAATATTAGCTGTTAAGTGGACTCTGTTAACTTTAACTCTTAATGTTAATAATACTCGACGTTAGAAAAGGTCTCACTCTCAGATTTTAAACTTAGCTGGTTATGAAACATGAACAATAGCAAGGATAATTTTTAGCTTCCTACTGCAAATATGGGAAGTATATATTTGGAAGTGTTTAAGGAATCTTTCTGTATACCGTTAAATTTTTTAGTCTGCATTCTCCTATCATAGCTCATGCTAGATTGCAATGTTGGTGATATCTTGAATGGCATATTGGCATGTCCTTTACTGTCTGTACTTTTCCTATATGATTTTGCTGTTTTAAAAATGAACTTTGATGTTGTAAGCTTCTGGTTTTTCAATCACATTTAAATCTTAGTCCTTTTTTCTGATATATTATGTTTGTTCTGGTCATTCTTTTTGTATCCTATCAGCTGCATTTAATACCAACAATATTATTTGGGATTAATACTTAGTTGCTCCCTTTTCATGGTTGAAACAGCTACAGCGAATCCCAAGGTTTTACTTGAGCTCTTCTCAATGTACCGTGATTGGCAAGAAGAAAGGGTCGAAGAAATAAGCAAAAAACAGGTCTGTTTGATAAAAAATAGTTCAATATTGGATTCTAGATTTTATAATACACCCATTCTCTCCACTCGGAACAAAGGCAACTTTTTCCATGCACATATAATTTTTTTTCCCATGTGAAATATATACACCTTCTGTATCCAAACTCAAACTCGCACTTTTAGGGTCCCTTTGATTTAAGAAAATGTTCTATTTTCTTTAGTAGTTACAAAATTGTCACCTTTTTTTACTTTGTGTTGGGAGTTCCACATCTGAATGTGATATGGCTTAAAAAGGCAACAGAGTTTTTGCCAGATCAGTTGGATTACCCGCTATAGGGTCACACGTCACTCACCTTATAAGTCGGATTTTTTTGGGTTGAGTTAGACCCAACCCAAAATCTAAGATTATGTTTCCTTTTTAGATACTTTTATAAGTTGTTTTCAACAGTTCCTATACATATCTTTTTAAACAAAATGAAAATATGATAACATTCTTAAAAGTAATATTGCAAAACATGAAATGAAATAATCCTTCAAACCTAGCAGGCCTTTAGCATTTCATTTTCAATACCTGAAATGCCTCTCTCTGTTGTTTGGATGACTGGGTAAAATTAATACACCATTAATAGGTTAAAAGTACTCTCAATCATCTTAGTTTTTTTTTCTTTTCTCGAATTGGCAAATGTTGGTGTATTGGTTGTTATGTTTGTATTCTCTTAGTGCAAACTAGTTGAGTTACCAAGATTGTTAACTATAGGATGAATGCAATTGATTTTTACTTGTAAAATAAAGTTGACTGGAGTAGTATAACAAACTTAGGGTCTGTTTACTTCGTGAAAACATTTTCTATTTTTATTTTCTTAAATTTGTGTTAATTTTACTTGCTAAAGAGGAGATAAGTGACTATTGAAGTGAACAATTGTCTGTATTTCCAGAAACAATAAAAATGTTAAAATTGTTTTCATTATTTCTGGAAATGCATCTTCCCTGGCTATCATTTCATCTCTTCTCCGTCACAAATGATTCACTTTAAAAGTATGTAATCTTTTTATTAGCAAGTTAAAATAACATATTTTAAAAAATGGAAAAAAAAATATTGTCCAAAGTAAACAGGTCCTTAGATTTTCTTATTAGAATAAGCATTGTGCAGTTATTTCAGTGAGAATCAACTTTGGGTTAATTTTTTTTACAAATTTTGATAGGTTTATTTGATTTAGTATGTGAAAGTCAAACAAAAAGATAAAATTTGGATATGGGAGGTATATGTAATTTACTCTTAATTATATGCTCATCTTAGGTACTTTTTCATGCCAATAAATACAGAATGCCTGTGGTCTTAAGCCTTATCCGGTTCTAGCGCAAGAAATTGCGAGAAAATGTCTCAGTGAATGATTGTAATAGAATGTCTAGATATAAATACTCCTTCAACTCGCTCTGGTTTTTTTAACTGAAGAAAATAAACAAAACAATGAATCAGTCTGGTACTGCTCCATTTTTCAGACTTGTAACTTTCAAGCTAGGGTGAAACATTTCTCAATTCCATAATCAAAAGAAACAAATCAGTGTTGTCAAATTCCATGGCAGATTGTGGTAGCCGATTTTTAGCAAACCACCATGGTCAATTTATATGATGGCGGTGCCATGGCGGATATGGCAGACTTTTGGCTTTCCACCATGGTCCGCAATCCCCCACGATAACACTGAAACAAATTAAGGCATAATATCTAAATTACAAAATTATTAGCACATTACAAAGCCAAAAAGAAATTAGACTCAATGAGAATCATATTGCTTGGCATTTTAGTTTCCACAAAATGTGAATGGATGTAGAGTAATAGATTTGATATATTAACAAGTGCAAAATAAATAACAACTCCAAAACCATGATGTAAACTGTGAACAAATCAAATTAAACTCCCTCAACTATGATGAATAAATCACCAAAAGTAACAGCAACATTATATGATTAAAATAAAAGAAGAAGCAAAAGACCATAATTGATCTAAAAACCACCATTCTAACAAAGAAAATCAAGGTTGTTGTTGAGCATCAATGTACCCAGCATCAACAAGCACTTTCTCCTTCTTAGCCATCTCAACATCATTATCAACCATCATTCTAACAAGCTCTTCAAAACTAACCTTAGGTTTCCAACCAAGAACTTTCTTAGCTTTACTAGCATCACCTTTAAGATTATCAACTTCAGTAGGACGAAAGTATCTCTTATCAATCACAACATGATCCTTCCAATTCAATCCAACATAACCAAACGCAACTTCCAAAAACTCTTCCACTGTATGTGAATCCTCTGTCGCCACAACATAATCATCAGCCTTTTCCTGCTGTAGCATCAACCACATCGCTTCAACATAATCGCCGGCAAATCCCCAATCTCTCGACGCACTTAGGTTTCCAAGAAACAGCTTACTCTGAAGCCCGATCTTGATTCTTCCAACAACTCTAGTAATCTTCCTTGTAACAAAATTCTCTCCTCTACGTGGTGATTCATGATTGAAGAGAATTCCGTTACAAGCAAAAATTCCATATGCTTCACGGTAATTCACAGTGTACCTATTCAAGATGTAAAAGTTAGTTAGTGTTATTTTGACAGTGTACCTATTCGAGATGTAAAAGTTAGTTACTACATATCAGTGTCCTTGTTTTTCACAGTATTAGAGATGTAAAAGTTAGTTACATAAATATCAGTGTTATTTTCACAATGTACCTATTAGACATGTAAAAGTTAGTTACATCAAAATCAGTGTTATTATCACAGCGTACCTATTAGAGATGTAAAAGTTAGTTATCGGTTGCTATTTCCATTTCATTAATTTTTGCATTTATCTTATTTACGAGTTCTATCAAGAATTGTAATAGTACCAATGCGCAGTGACTTTGGAGGCGGCGTAAGGAGATCGGGGATGAAACGGAGTCGTTTCAGACTGCGGAGGTGCAGTTGATCCAAACATTTCAGAAGATCCGGCTTGATAGTACCGAATATGAGATCTTCCTGTTGCATCAATATGAGATCGAACGGCTTCAAGAAGACGGAGAGCACCGGTAGCAACAACATCGGCAGTGTAATCAGGAATCTCAAACGAAACCGCTACGTGAGACTGTGCGGCGAGGTTGTAAACTTCGTCAGGGAGGATAGTGTCGAGCCAGGGACGGAGAGAGGAAGCATCAGAGAGATCGGCATAGTGAAGTTTCATATGAGCTTTGTGAGCATCGTGTGGATCAACGTAGATGTGATCAATTCGTTGTGTGTTGAAGTTTGACGAACGGCGAATTAGGCCGTGGACGGAGTAGCCTTTGTTGAGGAGGAATTCCGTTAGGTATGATCCATCTTGGCCTGTGATTCCGGTGATTAATGCGACTTTCCGCGGTGGATGAGTGGTGTCGCCGTTTGTTGTTGACGGTGTTGGGGTTTTGGGTGATGAATCTGCCATTGTTGTTTGAGAGAAGAAAAATTGTGATTGTGATGATTGAAATGAGTGAGATATCTTTGTGGCTTTATCAATGAAGTGATGATGTAAGGAACACGGTTTCTTGATCTGATTCTGAATTTTTTACACTACGAAAATTGCTTGATTGATTCTTTGAGCTAATATTGCTTACTTTACTATTTGATGTCTTAAACGTGTTTTTGGAATAATTAAAAATTATACTAGTCAATATATTTTTTCTACCTAATTGTAAAAAAAAAAATATTTCTAACTCAATTGGAAGTGACATTGTGTATGAATGATTTTTCTCTTATTTGAATTCTGACCACGATGTTATTTAATAAAATAAACTTTGATTACCATCAATCAGGTTTATTACATCAGTTTTTATTATAAGAGAAAATTCATTTTTTAGGTTCATTTAATAACGATGTATGTAATTGTTAATACTTCATTTATTGAATAAATCTAACGAATGAATTTTCTCTTATAGTAGAGATCAGATAAAATATATTAATACATTATTAAAATCGAGTTGAATTTTAATTTGATCTTTTAGAATTTTTTCGGGGCCCAAAATCCACGACACTTTGGGGCATAAAATCCATGACATTTTCATAGTGGGACAAATTAGATTTTTTGTTATAAAAAGATAACATGGTCAAACTATGTTATGATTAGTGCATATTGTTAAATTACAACGTGTATAAAAAAAATAGGATCAAGTTATGTTATGTATACATAGTCAAATCATAACTCTTATTTTAAAACCAAAATAAGTACCCAACATTGAATTTATTCGTAGTCAAATGTGAAACTAACCCTCACGTTTAAACTCAACAACAAAGTCATAGTAGTTGATTGTGATTATGTCAAATCTACCGTAAATTCAAACATGCACTCGATTTCAGTTATATAATCATGTTATGCGCTTTTTTTAGGGTACACATTATAAGTTACCAGCACAAACTAGCATTTTAGACTCGAAAAAATTAGTTTATGTTCATCAGAATATGTTGGTCCATTAGGTAAAGAATTGACATATATTCTATAAAGATGTGCGTTCAACTTCTACTCTCAATCTCAATGCTGCTGTTAGGATTTGTTGATAGGTAAATTATAAACATTTTTCTGACTTTAAGATATGTCTTAATCTCAATGAACATCTTAATACAACTCACATAAACTTTCTAATATTAATTAAAGAAAAACCATGTCCAGTCAAATAAAAAAAGAGCATATGCATCTCCTGCATCTCCTGTCAAATAAATAGAAGTGTATGTTATCATTCATTCATGGTGTGGGTGACCGTGAATGACATGTTGGTTGATCTGGATTCTTGGATCATATTCATGAGAAATGATGCTCCTCCTCCAATCACAGAAAAGACTGATATGCTTGAGAAAAAACTAGTACTGTTGCAAGATGAATATGAACTCTCTTTATAAACATCCACTCTTGTCCTCTGTATTGACCTTTCAAGATTAGCACAAAGTTATTAAAAAATAGAAGTCATATTTTGTGGGGAAAAAAGGTAAATACAACTTATGTTTGTAAAAATAAACAGGAACACTGATTTTTATTTTGTCTACTTTGTTACATTGCTTATTAGGGCATAACCGAAATAAAAAGTCATATTTTGTGCATCAGTAACCAATTAAAACATCGTCAAACAATACATAAAGAAATTCTACCTCAGTAATGAAAACTGATAAAAAAAAAGTATTTTTTACTAGCGATATATAAAATAATATGTGAATTAGTAAAATTCAACTCACCTGAACTGTTGCTTTTATATCATTATTATATTATCATTATAAAAATTGTTAGACCATTGATAATGTAATATTTATACCAATTCACATTTAGGATCATAATAATTCAACGATTTCTTTTTTATACATAATATAAACATTCTTTTTGACAGAAACAGAATATATAAACGATATTTTTGACTGGACATAATATATAAACATGACTAAATACATTTATTATTATAATGTATTTTTTTAGTTTTAAATAATATAGTGATTGCAATGTCTCTAACCATGCTGTTTGAGTTTTATAGGTCGAAAGACTGAGTTATCTATCTCCAGTAGTTAGCTTCTGATAATGTTTAATAATCTCCTTTTGCTAACACAAGTGTGACATTGCAATCACTGTTGCCAAAAACTAAAGTTACATTTTAATAAATATTAGACAAACCATCTTAATTTGATCATTCAATTCCATAGGAAAAATCAGTCATTTTGACTTTTCTATTTTTAAATAGCATTACAAAAGGAAGAAATACTAAACAAATCCAAGGATTTGTGTAACGATGAACCTGAAAAAAAATAGCAAAGACACGACATGGATGTGCACTCAAAATAGCTGCTGCTAATGGTGGTTGCTGTCATTTATACAAAAGTAGCGACTCAACCGGCCTCACTACCAAACTGTCCTACAAAGTGTGGTTCTGTCACTATTCCCTTCCCATTTGGAACCACCAATAATTGTTCTCTAGACAATACCTTTCTCATCGATTGCATTGCAACAAATCATCTCCTACCTCAACACACATACCATTCTTGCCACGGAGTAATCAAAGTGTTCTAAACATCTCACTCGATGGTGAACTGCACGTTGCAAGGCCAATATGCAGTGATTGCTATGCTGAAATGGGTAAACTGGCAGGAATCAACATGACACATTTTCAAATCTCACCAACTGGAAACAAGTTGATAGCAAACATGTGTTCATAAGATCCTACAATTCCTAGCTTTCGTATTTTTCACATTCAACAAGCATTTGGACGTGATAAATTGGCCACAAACTTGCAGCACAATTCAGCTAAACTGAAAAAATTAGTATAGCCTATTGATCCTTGTATTTGTAACCTTTACATAATTAATAATAAAACCGAATCTACATAATAAAACAACCACTCCCTGAACAAGGTTATTAATCCTGCACTTACCATTAAAAAACCGACCTAGACAAATAAATTTCACCACAGTAAAAAAGAAAGAAAAGAAAGCAATAAAAAACAACATTAGAACTAGATGAAACCCGGAAGGAAGGTAAACTATGAATTGAATAGAACTTGAAAACAAATGTAAACCATTGTCATTTAATAGTTTCATTTAAATAAATGGGGCAAAAGGATCTCAAAATAATACCCAAGTAGTTTGGAACAAACAAGGAATCAAACAAAATTTCAAAATCTTGCAACAAAATAAAACCCTAAGAATCTTTTCAAGTAGTCTTATCAGTTAATCAGCCTTAGCAGCAGCAGAAGCAGCTTGTCCCCTAAGACGACCAGTTCTCTTAGCAGCAATGAGACCAACCTTCTGTCCAGGAGGAGCATCACGCCTAACAGTACTAGCATGTCCAATATGCTGGTGGTTACCTCCTCCATGAGGATGTTCAACTGGATTCATAGCCACACCACGAACCTTAGGCCAGCAATTCCTCTTCACCCTAAATTTGTGGTAAGCATTACCAGCCTTAAGCATTGGCTTCTCAGTTCTTCCTCCACCTGCAACTTGCCCAATCATAGCTCTGCACTCACTTGGAACAATCTTCTTTGCCCCTGATGGTAGCTTAATCCTGTCAACAAACCATCAACACCCATTATCAGGAAAAGTTAAATACCAACGCTAATCATATAAAATGCGATTATTTTCTTATTTCTTCTCAATCTCAGTTCTACAGACTCATAATGTACATACAATATGACATTAACATAAATTACCATCACCATCCCACATAATTCAAATTTATATACTAATATTAATCGTAAAAACCGTGATTACTTCGTTACTTCTTCTCATAATCAATTATTCTAACGGTATACTTTCCATGCACCAGAAGTGCAATAAGTTTTACAATGTCAGCGAATCACAATCATTTATATGTGTGACTATAAACGTAGTTACATTTATGGTCAAACAATTTTTATGATGGCAGAGTTATGATTAACTAACCGCAAAACTTTTGTGCATATGATGAATTAAATCTTGATACTAATACAAACTCACAAACTAATTTCTGAATGACATCAACATAAACTACAAAATGACAACATCAACATAAATCATACTTTCATCGTCCCACTATGTGTTTGTTTTAACGGCTTCCCAAACGTGGACCAAAGTTTTGTTAGAAGCTACAATATGTGGCTTCTCCATTTCCGCAGTGGAATGGATACAGAAGTGCGGTGGCGGCAGCATGAATCAAACAACGTCATAGTGTTTTATCAAAACTCGTATTTCTCTAACTCATTAATCTCTAGATCCTTCTTAATACTAGTTTCTCTTATAGTTTTTCTAGATCTTCTCCTGCCTCAAGTGATTTAAATCAGCCCCATCTAGTCTACTCTTCTTATTACAGGTTCCATGAGTCTTCTCTCTACATGCCCAAACCACCTAATTCTAGTTGCTACCCTCTTCTCTATTATAGTTGTTACCCCAACTTATCATTTCTAATTCTATCTCGTCTAGTCTAAACACACATTCGCTTGTACTAATAAAAAAAAAAATGTGATCATTTTCTAACTTCTTCTTTGGTTCAATTATACTAATACAAATTCATGACACACTAATTTCCAGATGGTATCAACACAAATCGTATTTGTATATTTCTAATTTACTAAACAGCAATAACACAAATCTTGAAATATGTTAATTAAAAATGATATATGAAGACTAATATGAAACAACAAAAAAATGAGAGAGAACAAACCTAGAGGTATCATTATCAGGATTATGACTAATAACAATAGCATAATCACCAGAACACCTAGCAAAAGCACCACGATCACCAACATGATGTTCAACATTACAAATAACCGCACCTTCAGGAATCATCCTTAATGGCAAAACATTTCCAACAACAAGAGTAGCTTTTTTCCCACAATAAATAAACTGTCCTGTGTAAAGTCCCTCAGCAGCAACGAAAAGCTCTTTTTGTTTCTTATACCTAAAAGGATGTCGGAAAGTGACCTTAGCGAGTGGTGCACCGCGACCTGGGTCGTGAATGATTTCGTTCACTACTCCTTTAAGGTAACCATTTCGTTCGCCGAAATCGAGACTGCGGAAACGTGCTGGGCCTTTGCGGTGGTGGGTGTGGGACTTGAAAACGGAGCCTGCTCCTTTACGTTGTGCTCTGATAACCCTACCCATCTCGCCGGAAACCTAAACCTACGACTCTAACCACCGTGCGGCGAAGATATGAAATGGGTTCAGAGAAGTTAGGGTTTGTGGTTTTCGTTATGATATATAGTGATAGTAATAGTAACGGTTTTTGAGTTGGATAAGCCCATGGATTTTATGGAGTATTTGAATTTGTAACCTTCTTTTCTCACCCCCATTAAAACCATTTTCGTCTAGATTTATCCATCAGGACAATATGGTGTCATAATCTGAGGTAGGGAAGATATTCGGGCTTAAAGAACATTTGCAACAAGATTTATATTTATCTTTCTTTAAATGTGTTGGTGTAGTTTGAATTATGAATCCTCGAAGTCGTTTGTTTACCACTAGACCAAATCATTTGGTTGTGCATGTATCTTCTATCAAGGCATGTGAACACTAGTAAGTACTACAACAAACACTTACAATTATTTGAATTTTCCATATTTCAATTAATCTTGATACTTTCATTGATTCAGATTAAATGTCACATTTGGACTGTGGGCGACTCCTAAGAAAATAATTAGTTGGGTTGATTTCAATCGTAAAGTTAGTATGATGTACTAAGATACTTTTATTAATTTTAGTTAGTAGAATAGTTAAGTAAAATGAAATTTTATAAATAAGGGTATTATAGTGAAAAAAATAAATGTTGAATTGATGTTTTTAATTTTATTTTTTTATGGGTCATGCTAACTGGTGCCCCCGGGGCACTAGTTAAGCATACAAAAAAAGAAATTGATTACCATAAAAGAAAACTTTGTTGACTTATTTATGGATTAATTACACAGTTTTCAATGCAATAATTACTATATAATTTTCCTTTTTAGTATCATTAACCAGTGCCCCGGGGGCACCGGTTAGCATTTCCCTTTTTTTATTACTCTTGCGTATTCTTTTTTGATGGCCTAGTGGCCAGAGATTCACCTCTCTAGGTGAATAAGTGGAGAATGCGGAATTCGAACCTCGACATTTGCATATCACAATGTCTCTACCAACTGAGTTTTGCCCATGAGGACTTATTGTTGTCTGTTCTAGAGTGATAATTATGGAATATGATGCCAAAAAATAATAGTTTCTTCAATTGCCATAGGTCCGCCTTTATATTTGTTTTCTTTCTCTACATAATTTTCTACGTATAAATACGACGCCCAAAACACACATCTATGTGTTTTTTGGATTAGACCTAGGTCCAATCTCTTTTAAGTAAGAAATCATCTCACCAATAATGCACCATCATTCTCTCAAGGTCATCACTTCATTATAACTCAGGTAACCAATACTTTACAAATGTACGTGATTCTTTTTTCAATACATTTATCCTCTCACTCATTCTCTCGTTGACTTTAGTATCAAAATACTTACATGTACCACATCCTCCTTTGCAACGATAAAATGATGTTCAACAAGTTCCACCATCTCATTGGTCCTTTTACTAGATCATTGGTGTTGTCATGTGGGTGCGAAGTCTAAGCCACAGAGAATAGATGATATATCATTTACTTCATTAGCCTCGATTGAGAATTGTAGTTTTACTGCACTGAAAACTCTCACATTGCTTAGTAATTGAGATCAGTTGTAGTTTATAGACAATACACACACTCCTTAACCCAACAAACACCCATTTATAAAAGACAAAATCATGAAAGACTTATAATCAAAGCAAACAATACCTGGGAAGGTGATGGACATGCCTGACGTTTTATAAAAGATAAAATCGTAAAAGACTTATACTCAAAACAAACAATACCTTAGGATATGGTGGACATGCTTGACGTTGGAACATAACTAAACCTAAATTCCTCCAACAACCCTTTACTCGATAGAGCACATAGAAAGATATAATCAATGTGGATGAATAAATGTGTAAAATTCAAACTAACGACTATGTACTCAAAAGTACAATTCAAGTCAAAACTTTTTTCATGTTTATATCCGAATTGAACTAAACCAAACAAGCACGACCCATGTTAATTTCAACTCGTTCAAAATCGCTAAATTGAAACTTCAGCCAAATCATTATATTTTATCATTGTTTCTTTTGTTTCAAACTTTATCAATATCATTTTTTTTAAAGAATCAGTATCATTATCTTACAAAATATGTTGTTTCTTATCGCATGTTGACTACATAGGAAATTATTATAGCTTAATGTAAAAACCAATACATTTGATCTATACAATACTTACAACTGTCCTCGTGAGCTTAGCTCAATTGATAAGGTCAATGCATAATATATGCAATGTCTGGAGTTCGAACCCCGATCACAAAAAAAAAATACAATACTTATAACTTTCAATGTAACAGTTTATTTTGAATAATCCCTCAATTGTTTTTTTTATAAATGTAATTGGTCGAAAATAAAACATCAAACTTCAAGCACACAACTATGAAATAGGAACAAAATTCTATCAACATAGCAAAGGAACAAAACAACCCATTCTTTATAACCATTCAAATTCACACATAGTGTGAAAATACTCACCAATTAAACGACAACAATTAATGTGGAAAAAGGAACACAAAAAGACATAGCACAAAACTACAAACAAGGAAAAAAGAAACTTCATTTTTCATTCAAATGGACAAAATTTACACAAGAAAGACACATAAATTTTGTACTTGTATTTGTAATAATCCAAAAATAAAAATCCAATGCATATATTCTTTGACTATGACGTTATAATATGATTTGTTATTTGTTTTTTGTAATAAAGGTGGAGCCACAGGAGCGTTTAAACAGTGACCACACACGCTCACATTTGGCCACCCCGCTCCTCTCTCTTCAGTTATAACTATTAATTAACACTTCAAATTCAAATTCATTCTTGGAACTCTCATACAGTCATATCTCATTCTCATTCTGCTCTTCTTCATTCCATCACTCAGATTCATTCTTGTTTTTACTTCTGGTATGTTATATTCTTCATTTTCTTAATGTTTCTATTTTTATATACACTCATTAAAATGTTTACTAAAATGAGTCACATGATATTTTAGCTTAGACAGACCATTTTACAAAAAATGGCAAAGCTTATGGTATATGAAGCACGTATACGACACTGACCCTAAGAATAATAATTTAAGAAAATAGAAATGATTGAATGTATCTGTGTGTCGTGTTGGTGTTGGATAGTGATACGTCTTAGACACGAGACACACCTTCAATTCGAAATGTCGTTGCTACATGGTTTATATTACAGCTGGCAAGGACAGGCCATTTTTTTGTGGGAGGGGAGGGGTTACTTGAAGTTGCAAGCATTTGATAGGTGGTTGAAAGGTTTTGTAATTTTCTCTTTTTTTTTAAAAGAAAAACCTTTATTGGGAATGAAAATGCATCATATCACTGTAATATGCTGTCATTAAATTTAACATAACTTATGAAATATTGATTGGATAAATCTAGTTAAACTAAAAGGTTTAAATTTTTAAGTAATAACAGTGACAATTTTTTTTATTATAGAATGTATTTTCAGCTTCTTTCTTATGTTTGATGTGATTTTATAACAAGAATAATATCAATCAATACTGTAAAATCCTTTTTACATGATGATGATAAGGTTATGTGCATTAGTCTTCAATTTGAGCATACTTTGAGCAGGGTAGTAGAATTCTGAGATGGACCGTCGAGGTTGGCCGTGGAAGAAAAAGTCATCAGACAAAATCACAAAGGCTGAGAAACCATCTGTTACACCTGATTCTGTTGGTTCCACCTTGTCTTCTGTGGCACATTTAGGAAACCAGGTACTTATTATTTTTTTAATTATTAATGCTTGGGATGGAAAAAAAGTTTATATGCAAAACAAGCTTGATTGCTCACTAGTCCTGTTCTTTTCTTATATTTATTTTCAGCAGGACAATTGCACAAATAAGAACTATGTTCAAATTTCAATGGAGTCATACACGCGTATGTCTGGATTGGAAGATCAAGTTGTAAACATGGAGAATCAAATAAAAGATTTGGAAGCAAATTTATCAGCAGCTTATTCAGAATTAGATAACAAGGAAAGTCTGGTTAAACAACACGCAAAAGTTGCCGAGGAAGCCGTCTCAGGTAGGATTTAATAAAAACTCGTCTGTAGACTTTATATTAGTTGAAATATGAAATAATTAGAGAGATCACTCATTTTCTATATTCTACTTGTTAAGTAAAATTGGGGTATGATTCATAGTTACTGATAAGTGGGCAAGTCGCTATCTCGTAAACTAGACCGTAGTATTTAAGTACAAGTTGTACTCTGTAAACTCTAAGTGTAAGCTTGATCAATAAAAAGGTACTGCAGTCACACTGTAGTCAGAGAGGTAGGTGCGATTGGCCAAACTCTGTGCTCAAACATCGTGTGTTCTTTATTTGCGTTTTTTGTATCTTTTTACTTTTGAGCCGGGTAGCTGTTCTAACAGAAAAATATCAGATAAAATTGATTCATACTTGTATGCATTTTAGGTTGGGAGAAAGCTGATGCAGAAGTTGTTTCCTTAAGACACCAACTTGAATCTATCACTCTTTCGAAGATTAATTGCGATGAGAGAATAGCTCACTTAGATGGAGCTCTGAAAGAATGCATGAAGCAGATAAGAACTGTAAAGGAGGAAAGTGAGCAAAAATTACAAGAGGTGATTCTTGTGAAATCTCAACAGTGGGAGAAATTCAAGTTAGAGCTTGAAGCAGAAATACACAAATTAGACAAAGGACTTCGCGAAGAAGCTCATGAAAATGCTTCCCTTCTAAGATCACTTCATGAAAGTTCAAATAAAATTGTGAAACTAAAAGAAGAAAAGTCCGAAGTTGAGTCCGAGTTAGAGCTTCAAAAGAAGAATGTTAAGTCATATGAGAAAGAAATAAGTTCTTTGAAGTATGAGCTGCATATGATTTCTAAGGAGATGGATATCCGAAATGAAGAGAAGAACATGATTATGAAATCAGCAGAAGTGGCAAACAAACGACACACCGAGGATGTTAAGACTATTGCCTTGCTAGAGGGCGAGTGCCATCGGCTTCGTGGCCTGTTGCGAAAGAAGTTGCCTGGTCCTGCTGCATTGGCACAAATGAAGCTAGAAGTTGAAAGTACACGCCACGTCATCAGTGGAATCCATCAAAGAAAAACTACTGGCCTGCAAGAATCCGAGGTTCTTACAAAACAATTGGAGGTGTTTGAAGAAGAAACAAAGAGATTGAAAGAAGCTTTGGCCTCAAGTAATGCTGAATTACAGACTTCTAGGAACTTGTACACCAAAACAGTTAACAGACTTAAGAGCTTAGAAGCGGAGGTACAAGTTCTTCATCAAGAAAGAAGTTCCCAGAAATCAAATTTGGCAATCAATTATAGGAGTTCTTCAAGTAGAATTTCTATCAATTCACCGAGCATCACTTCTATATCTGATGGTTGGCACAAGGATCCGGAAAGTTCTTCTGAGTCACTTGCATCCTCAGTTTCTGACCATTTTGGTAACAGTAAAGTTAGAAGCTCAGGTAAATTTGAGAATTGCGAAAGTGAAACTTTCTCAGAACTGATGGATGATTTCCTTGAAGTCGAAAAAATGGCATGTTCATCAGACAATGCCAGTGTGCAAATTGTTAACAAAGTTAAGAACGATGCTGTAGATAAACAATCACATGGTACACTTGAATCTGGAGATAAGCAAGATCTTAAGGACAAAAATACGATTTTAGTGGAACATGAGCAGCTTCTGGAAGAACTGAAAACGCAGTTGGCGTCATCTCATAAATCATACAACTTGGCTGAGATTCAGCTGAAATGCATGACAGAGTCTTATAAGTCACTTCAAACACATGTAGAAGAGTTAGAAGCTGAAAATAAGTTTCTAAAGGAAAAAATAGACGAGCTAAAGAGTGATCTCGAGGAGGAAAAACAATGTCATCACGATTCTTTGGCGAGGCACAAAGATATTGAGGAAAAAATGCAAAGGTTAGGCCCATTGGCAATAATATGATAGCTTACATACTGTATAATTTGAGCTTTCTGTTTTGTTTCTTGAGTGCTTTCTGATTTTTCTTTCTGTTTGCCACTTGAAGGGACAAGTGTCTGGTGTGTGCAACGAATTCGGCAGAAAATAACGACATCAAGACTCAGAAGGTAATTACATTACATTATTTACTAGTACATATCATACTGGATGGCTGTTTCTGCATTATTTCCTATATACCCTCATACATGTTCTGCATACTAAAGTAAACAAATAGGTTCAGTACAGGAATTGATTCAACATTTTATGTTCTCTTTGTTTAAAATCGAGGTTGTGTTTACTTTTCATAGAATCACAACTGCATCTGTTTTTTTATTTATTTATATATTTTGGCAACATCTTATGCAGCTGTTTTGTAATGTCATTATGTGTAATTAGATCCAACCTCAACTAGAAAAAGCTCTAATAAATGTTTTATTACATTTTTTTCATCCATGAATTCATTGTTCAATCATAGTTTTTCGATACCTTAATGTCATTACAGGACACAGAACTAGCAGCTGCAGAGAAAAAGCTAGCAGAATGTCAGGAGACACTACATGTACTTGGTAGGCAATTACAAGCAATGTGCCCACAAACTGACTCCAGAAGATTTAACACAAATGAATCTTCCGTTAAACCGAATTATGGCTGGTCGAATTCTAATGGCTCCTATACCTCAGATGAAATTGATCATGCTGAAGCATGTAGTGTATCTTCTACTTCCGACACTCAAGGAATGAATGATGAGTTTTCATCTTCACACAACTTTGGTTCCACATCATGTCTTTCGGACACCGAAGGCAACTTTTCGACAAATTCTTCAATGAAGTCAAGCCAGAGTTGTTATATACTTACTGAATCAAATTCACATCCTTCTGCTTCTGCTGCAGGGAAGCAAAATTCACATGGTTTGAGTCAATTATTTTCTTCTAAAGAGAAAACTGGGCACTAGCACTTTTTGTTACTTCCAGAAGCATCAGAGGGACCTCATCAATGATGCTGTAGATAGACTATATAGTAAAAAAATTGTGGACACTGATGTTTGTGTCTGTAATTCTCCTGAGTATATTGAACTTAGATAAATATTGTTTTTGCTCTAGCCCTTCTATTCCATGTATGTATCACTGAGAGTTTACCAAAATTTAGCTTGCTGTGTAAAACTTATCATAAAATAGACAATGATAAGCTCACACTAGTTTTTTTATTCCACTTTGATTTCTTTGTAGGTACGTAGTAATATAGGTATTAAGCCTCATTAGTTATTCAATGGTGTTTCTACTAGGCAGTTAACCATGGTTGAAAACCTAGATGACTAAGAGTAGTTTACTCTCATACACTCCTTCAACAGGGCCGTTTCTGAGATTTTAGTGGCCTAGGGCGAAACTACAATTTGGGTCCTAACTAATAAATATATATAAACATCAAACTTGATACAAAAAACTAAGCAATTCTTTTAGGGTCTAATAGACCCCTAAAAAGAAATTTTGGGGCGCAAATTTCATACTTATTTTTTGGGGCCTAGGGCGGTTGCCCTCTTCGCCCTGCCTCAGATACGGCCATGTCCTTCAATCAATACTATATTAGGTTTTAAGGACCAAAATTCAAGTTATTAATAATTGCAGTGACTGTTTTAATAGATTAGAAAGTTTAGGGACGAAAACTCAAATGACGTATATTTGCATAAATAAGTCTAATTTTGTATCTATTCTATTATAATCAAATTCTCCATGGTGGTCCTATGGATCTAGGATAAACTTTGATATCATCCTAGTGCATGTAGGACTTCTATTTTTGTTTTTGATATAAGGACTTCGATTTTCTCCAATATTGATTGTTTGGCATTCTGTATAATAAACATTTTTAACATATACTATTGAGTTGACAACATCAAGTCATAAGAAAATTCAGCAAAAAGTGGATAGCATTATTTTGCTTATTATGCACATATAAAAAACTATTTAGAATGAAAGTTAAACTATAAAACAAGCAATTTGGCTCAATTGGTTAATGAGCTTCACCAAACAAATTGTTCATGTTTTACTTACCTCTTGGCCGAACTCCAAATTACCAAATGCCCTTAGGAACCTGAGAGTTAACAAAAAAAAATTAAAGTGCGTTTGATTAGACTATGCATAAAGAACTAAAAGCAAACATGATTTCAATATCATTTACATTAACTATTTCTTTTATCAATTATACTATGGCATTGACTCAAAAACAGGAATTTCCAAATTTCTAATCGATAGTGTTCATTAGAAGTTGAACAACTTAAGGAATTATCGATGGCTTGGCCAAAAAATACCATGGACCAAACACGTGTGTTGATAAGCATAAGCTGAAATCAAATGCAAGGGTCAACTAATTTAAAAAGAAGAAAAGATTAAATAACCTTATACTCAATTTAGTGCTCAACCACGAATGAAAAATAATAATTCATAAACATGTCATGTGCAAGCTGAATTAAAAAATTTAAAACTATAGTCCAAAATATGAAGGACACTGTTTCAGAATGTACCTAAAATCCGCTTCTGGATTGAAGCAAAAGAAACCAATGAAGACAAAGACATTTGGTCTCGATGAAATTGTGCATACATAAAGTAGAACATTTAGTTTGAAATTTAGGAGACATATTTGATAGTATATAGATTACATTATTCCAATGGTTGTTGATTTTTGTGTTTGGTATTAGTTTAGGCCTTGATGGATGTAAAGATGATGAATGTGTTACATTAAAAATAGTAAAGAATTGGTACGTTGGGTAACATAAGCTTTATTTTATTGTTCATGCACTTGACATGTTTGCCCTACAAATTCTTCAGCAACCGAACACCTACTTGTGTGCTTCTTCAAATAATCAATAATGGGTTTTAGATTTGCCAAACAATTTCCAAAAGCAAGTCTTCTATATGATACCATGTCTTTCCATTTTGACTAACATCTAGCTATCAATTTCTTAATATTGAATTTCATTATATTTTAGTACGTATGGCTTAAGTGCTTTTTAAATGGATAGACTTGACTAAAGCTTAATTGTTATGATATGATATGATTAGACCTACTTTTATTCTACAATCACAATGTTTTTGGCTATATTATTTTCTAGAAGTAGATATGAGTTTACTAGTAAAGATGTATAATTTAGTCATCATTTCAATAATATCTATAAGACTGAAATTAAAGGATAAACCTAAATGAAAAGTTTTATTTTTTTATAAAAGAATGCTTAAAAAGTCACATGACACCTTTAAAAAAAAAAATTAGATTAGAAAGAGTCTTCATTATCAAGAATTGAGGTTCATTTCAAATTTAAAATAGAATGATTTATTAATTAGTTTAATTTATGAGTTTAAAGATCACGAAGTCTTTGCATAAATAATTGGTACACAATGCATGTGAGTGTTGTAAATTTCGGATGCCAAATTTGATTTCTACTCCTAAACAACTAAAAGGTTAAAAGATCATGCACCAACAATATAAATATATTTTGCACATCCATCTTATTATATTTCAATTACTTCATGTTAAACTCTAGATTATCAAGGATCTCATAAGAACAAATATTATTTTTATGCATATATAAATATGATTTATTTTTTTATATAAAAAAAGGGAAAGTTTTTTTTTAAAATTAATTCAACCATCATTGAGGGAATTTGAATATTGTATCTTGAAATTACAAAGTTAAAAACTTATCACCAAGCTGAGCTAGCACCTCAGGTGTAGATGTAATTAAATCTAACTAACTTTACCATATTTAATCATATTATTCTCAAAATGTTTCAATAAAATAAGTTCCCGTACAGAAATAAATGAAAAGAAAGAGTAGTTTAGAAAATTCAATTATTTTTTAGAGTTAAATATGTTTTTGGTCCTTATAAATATGTCAACTTTTCGTTTTAGTCCCTCTAAAAAATTTCTTCAACTTTTAGTCCCTAAAAGATTTTCCATCTTCACTTTTGGTCATTCCTTTAAAATAAACTCATATGTAGAATTCATATTTTTGAATAACATTTTGCAGAAAAATTCATAATATTATAAGAATATTTTCAATTTTTTTTTAACAAAACATGTATTTAATATGAACTTTTATAATTTGTGTTTTGTTAAAAAATTCGAATTTTTTTTGGGAATTTTTTTACAATATTCTACACATTTCTGCATAATTTCATTAAAAAAAACAAAAATTAACTTAAAAATAGAGACTAAAAGTAGCGATTGAAAATTTTATAGGGATTAAAAGTTGAAAGGAAATTTTAGAGAGACTAAAACAAAAAATTGGTATATTTATAGGAACCAAAAACATATTCAACCTTTAATTTTATATTACATCAACAAAATTAAATGAGGTTAACAAATTTTCTTGATATTTTTATATGTAATTAGTTATTTTTTCTTGTAATTAAATCCAAGTGGAGTCCTTTAGAAATCAATTTAAGAGTCTCGTGGTGTTGCCGATCAAATCAAAATAGCGTCGTCATTGGGTTGGTTCATTTGTTGGAAAGGTGGTCGACGTTTGCAAATTGGTGTTCTGAGTCGGTAGGATAGTTTTGATAGTTTCTAATTGGGTAAATATTCATTTTTGACCATAATAGTCAAAATAGTTCTTTAATATGTCAAAATTCTAAAATAATATTGTGAATTACGTTAATCAAAATAGTCTATAACGCTCGGTTAATATTATCATATAAGTTTCTTAATATATTTATTTATTGTCATATCAATTCATATAAGTCATATTAATCCCTATAAGAAAAGAGTTATTGTTAACATAGAATGATTATTTTATCGTCAAAGATTATTTTAAACAACAAAGTGCACAATCAAAGACTATTTGAAATTTCAATACATTGAGTAGGGACTATTGTGGCTACTCGTTACACATTCATGAGCGAAAATGATTATTTGTCCGTTTGAAATTTGTATATCATATCATCGGGTTGAAGTGCCCTTATACTCCCTTTAGCGTGTATTTGGTTCTAACCTAACATAATTTATTTTAAGTAAGGTGAATGTAAAATGTTTAAGGGTTAATAGTGTTTTTCACCCCTGTAATATAGGTCATTTTCGATTTTCGCCCCTATAAAATTTTCGATTTGGTTTCCGTCCTCGTAAAAAAAAAAATTCCGGAAAACCCCCTCCCCCATCCAACTCAGCAGATTCGCTTATGTGGCGTTGAGTTGGCATTTTTATTTTTTTTAATTGGCCACATGTATAAAAAACATTTCCACATCAAATTTTATTTCAAAAAAATTTTAAAAAATCCAAAAAATATTTAGATTATTTTCAAAAAAAATTTCTAAAAAAAAAATCAGAAAAAACATTAGGATTTTTTTTTTGAAATTTAAACAATTTGTTTTTATATGAAATTAAGAAGATTTTTAAAAATTCTGGAATTTAATAAGTTTTTTTCTGAAAAAAAAATTATTACCAATTTTTCTTTTTGTATTTAGATTTTTTTTCTAAAATTTTAAAAATCAGAAAATAACTATAATTTTTTTAAAAAAATCAGAAAATATAATCAGATTTTTTTCGAAATTAAAAATATTTAAAAAAAATTCAGGAATTTAATTTTCAAAATTTAAAAATATAAGCAGATTTTTTTTGAAAATTTTTTCAACAAAAATAAATTTCTGGAAAAAATTTTATTTTTTAAAAATCTGGATACAAATTTAGAAAAAATTCAATTTTTTTTCGAAAACTTTATTCCATAATTTTTATAAAGTCTTTTTCGAAATTAAAATATTGGAATTTTTTTTTACGAAATTATGAAGATTTTACGATTTTTGCCATCATCGTGGAAATTCCATTTTTCCTAGAATTGAGCTCTTTGTTAGAGGAGGCTGAAATCATAAAATCTTATAAAAAATTTCTATCTATCTGAAACTTAATGTATTTCAAAATTTTCTAAAATAATTCGAAAAAGTTCAAATTTTTCTTTCGAAATTAAAAAGTTGCTTTTTTATATACAAAGTAAAAAATTTGGTAATAAAAAACATTTCCAGATTTTTTTTAAAAAAAATCCGTAAAAAAAAATTCCTGAATTTTTACAATTTTTTATTTTTAAATTAATATAAATGAATTTATATATTTTTTGGATTTTTTTTAATTTTTAAAAATAAATTTCAGATATTTTAATAATAAAATCTGATGTGGCCAATTAAAATAAAATAAAAAAATGAAAAAAAAGCTAAGTCAGCGCCACATAAGCGAATCTGCTGAGTTGGATGGGGGAAGGGGGTTTTCCGGAAAAAAAATAATTTATGAGGACGGAAACCAAACCGAAAATTTTATAGGGGCTAAAACCGAAAATGACCTATATTACAGGGGTGAAAAACACTATTAACCCAATGTTTAATGTTCGGAATTTATGTAAAAATAATTTGAACAATAAATTGGAGTGTAAAACTCAATTTTAGAATAAAATCTCTAATTTTTAACTTAAGTAAAAATAAATTGTAAAAGCAAACTCAATTATACTGGAGTGCATTTTTGTTGTTGTTGCATATAGATCATTTTGCTTTTTACTAAATGAGAACACAACTCATCTCAAATTCTTATGTTTCATATAATGAGGTATTGATCAGACTTTACATATTTTCGGGTCAAAATCTTATTCTCTAAAAACCAGACGGTGAAATTAATACAAGAAAACCAATTCTACATTTCATATCATATATATTGCCTCATCAATGATATGAGAGAGATCCAGAGGAGGTGTACCGAGGACCGCCTCTTAATTGGAAGTGTACTCCAACTAAAATGTAGAGATATATTTGAGTACTTAAATGAGTTATATGGGTATACATCATTCATTAATATTAACTCTATATCATTATATTTTTTAAACGAAATTCACTAATCATCTACCAATAACTCTATATCATTAATATATATTTTTTAATATTAAAGATGTGTGAGACTCAAACTCATTTGAGAACTTTAAACTCATAAATACTCGGGAACGGATTGTCTCTGGTGTGTTTTCTCTGCAGTTTCCTCCTGTGAATAAATCTCGGCCCTTCATTTAATTAAATGACAAATCAATGGATAGAAATAAAACACATAATGAGGTGTTGTTTTAGCTAATTCATGTTTTCCTATTTCATTTCGTTTTGGCTGTCTCCAGTTTTCTTCTTTTCTGTTCCCAAACCCGGTTTTAATTAAATGACAAAGTTTTCTTTGTTTTGGTTATCCCTAGTTTTGTCGATCAATCCTACTTGTTCACAAGATCCATCCCTACGATTTGAAACTCCATAAATATGATCACCGTACCAGCGATGTTAGCAACCAAGATTCGCGACGGGAGAGGGATGTTGTGGTGGAAGTAGCGGCAACCCTTGCCTATTGCCCCACTTCCCTCGTTCTCCCATTCTCTGTGTATAATTGTTTATGTGTTAAATTTCAGTTTGCTTTCCTTTTCTTATTAATTAGATTAATTGATTTATTTCTTGTTGCTTCCCTTTACTGAATATCTAAAATTCAGTTGAATAATAATAAATGGAAAGCCACCTTAAACAATATCAGGGAGAAGGAAGGAAGGAAAAGGGAAAATAGAGAAGGAAGAAGGAAAAGGAATGGGAGAAGGAGGAGAAAAATGGTTTGTGATGAAGGGATAAGTGAGGAATCTGTGCAAGGAAAGAGACAAAATCTATCTCATTTAATTGGTTTTATTGTAGCCGTTGATCTGTTTTTAACAAAGATGAAAGGCTGAGATTGCACATGAGAAAACTAGAGATATACTTAACTGGAGACAATCTATTCCCTAAATACTCAATTTTTTCTCTACAATCATGGTACCTAGTATGGGAAATGATGTTTGTACAATCTTTTTTGACAACTTTTAGACAATTTTCTCTCTCATACTCACATTATATTTTTACTCTATCTCTTCCTTTTTCTCTCTCTATTGTTTTTGACCAATGAGAAGAGAGAAAAAGGAGGCTGTCATAAAAGTTGTTAGCAAATAGTTGTTCAAATATCATTGCCCACCTAATATATACAAGGTCTTATAGAGTAAGATCTTAGCATGGTAGATGGTCTACCATCTCAATAATTAAGTACCCCTTAAGTTCTCTTTAGTGACATCATGGTGATATATGATTACATGAATGTATAAAATATTTTGAAGTGCAAAATCTTAAACTCTTTTTTACAAGAAAATCTTAAACTCTTGAAATGTGGTTGTATTTAATTTTTTTTTTGGTAAATAGAGATATTTAATAATTAAAACACTAATGCATAGATTTTTAAAATAAGGAGAAAATATTTATTCTACAAAAAAAAAAACCGAAACTATTTTGTGTTTGTTTAAGATAACAATATTTTTTTTTGAAAAAAGTCATTCATCAAAAATGATTTTATGGGCAAGGAACTAAAACTTCTCATTTAAAACAGTTATACGTTTATTTTCTTTCTTCATATATAAACTTCTAGTGATTATTTTGTTTAAAAGAGTATACTTGTTTTTTTGTGAGAAACTAGGTCTTAATTTATTGCTAATTTCTTATTATCATGAACATCAGATTAAGTGACATTATTGACTTATTAGCAAGTTAATTTTTTTTGAAAGATCATTAGCAAGTTAATTATTAATTTGAGTTCCTTAAAAAAATTATTATACTATAACCTAAACATAACATGAGAGAAAAGAAACCCATGCCTCTTCAACTTGCGCACAAAGTGTTTTTGGGTAAACAAAGATAGCTCGGTGTACTATTGCATTTACGAATCCCAAAAGATAATTGAGATTCATATGTACATACCTTTTTTTTAAAACATATGTGCATATCTTTTTTTTTCGGTTACAAGAGAAAAAAATCAAAGAAAAAAAAAAGTGGCTAATGGCCGCGATGATAAGCAAACCCATACCGTCTGTCGTAAACAATAAACGAAGCTCATCTGGAGGGTTAAGCACGATCAATAGATCATTCGGACGCCTTGTTCCAAGTTTGACTAAGAAGTCAACACACATATTACCCTCCCTGAGAGTGTGACATAATTGAAAAGTCCAATTTTTAGCCATGTACTTTCTGATAATAGCTATCTCATTTCCATAATGGTAAAGTGAAAACCATTATGAAAAACATATGTGCATATCTAATAATACCATATTATTTTCTTTTCTTTTTTATTTTAAAAAAATCTAGCGGTTAAATTCATAAACACTAAGTGTTGAGAAGTGGAAATTACATGTTGACTCTGCATTCCAATATTTTACCATATAAGATAGGGTTATGATAACCTGTGCTCTTAGGACACATGTTAAGGATTTCATAAATAATAAATAGTTATTACCAAACATAAATTTTCAATCTCTAAAAGAATAAATTGACACAATTTCCTAGATAAAATTTTTAATTTAGGTTCCTTAACATGTACTCTGAGGGCACAAGTTAGCAGGACCACAATACCTATACTTATTAAATTTAAATTCTTATGGGACAACAATACCTATACTTATTAAATTTAAATTCTTCCATTGCTTATACTCTAAGCCATGTAAAAAATGTATCAGACCAGGTACGTCTCTGTGATTGAAACCTAAGATATCAAAGAAAAGAACCTAAACTTTTGCTTTATTTTTGTGGCTAAGGTAATCGGATTTTGTTATCTGTTAATTAAGGAAAGGACAAAATGATTAAGGGCTTAATTGTCCGGAAGACCCGTTTTATAGACAATGAGGCCCCATTTCCATGTGCCTCAGATGGACAATGTTGTAGATGGATTAGCCTATTAAGCATGGGTTTGTTGAAATGAAATATGTATAATCTAATGTAACTATGATCAATTTTTAATTTGCAAGTATTGCCAAGTAGACAATAACATGTGGCCAAAGTATTTAGTAAATACTATTCACTGTGTACTTTTCAGGTAATTTAGAAGGAAAATATCTCAGCAATAGCGCACTTCTAATTGTATGGACAAGTACTTTAGGTCCTTTATTTCGGGTGGAAGAGTAAATGAACTATATTTGAAAAAGTCCAAGCTCATATTAGCTGTATGATTTGAGAGGGAATAAATTTGCAGATGCTCCATATTTCTAAAAAATTACATGATTTATCTCAAGTGTATTTTCAACATGAGAAAATTGTGTTTCTATATGGAAATATACATCTGGACGACATAAAAACTTTATTTTTTTTCCGATGCGAACTTCAAAGTGATTTTGAAGGTGGGAAAACTTCATCCTAATTAGAGATCATGTATCATTAAATTATGCAAAAAAAAAAAATTCTTCTCAAAGTTTACTTTCTTTGAATTTATAAACTTTTCCTAAACTTTATTTAATTCAAATAATTTTCATGAAATTTTTTTTTTCTCTCATAACTACCAAAAAAAAACAATTGGGCCACAAGACTAATAAGTAGCAACTTCTTTAATCATGGCATGAGATGAAGAATTTAAACACATCCAATTTCAGTTATTTGGATTTTAGGTCACATGTTAACTGAGATAGGATAGAAGCAAAGCTAATGCATGTAAAAAATCGGTGGCTAATTTGCATACTTTTCCCTTAACATGATGATGGCCACTTCTCTCAATGCTTTGTTTATTTGGAGGGATTATTCTTCAAGTCAATTAACTTCCTAAAGGGAAAAAGAAAGAGAATCTAGCTTACCTTGAGTTGTAATTGAAAGGGATGTGACATAAAATATATAGCATGCATAATTAATAAACTTATAAAAGTATATATACATACATGTGAAGTTTGCTAGTGCATTTCGTAATGCAATAAAATTTTGCACTTTTAGGACAACCAATTCATGTCTCAATCATTCTACTCTTGATACATCCCTTACATTCATCTTTACAAATTACTCACATGCTAATTGAATAGAACTATACTTTACCAAAAAAATAAATTAGGGTAGAAGTGTAAAAACAGAAATAGCAGAACACTAGCATCTATCAAATTTGTAAAATAACTATGAAATATCATGATAATTATTATTTATTTTTTTTAAATCTTGGGATAAGAATTTTGACGGTTCTTCATTTTATTACCCCCTCCCTTTTGCTCATAACACCTCTAATAATGTAAAATTGACCAAAACCCCATCATTATATGGGTTTAATCTATGTGTTTTGGAGCTTATTTCTTGCTGTCAAAATGTTTAAATTTGATTAATGTCTAAAGCAATTTATATGGAATTAAGCATTACCCTTTCAATATTTCATTTCTCAAACAAGCAAAAGCAAGTTAAATCAAAGAGGGCTTCAAATAATTAAAAGAGGCAAAATCCCTCATCCAATGTAGAACATTGCTTCATTTAATAAATCATTACTCAAGATACAAATGACATTGCCAAGGAAATTCTCTACTTGGACATCAATCCATATACATATATAGACCTATATATACAATTTAGCAATTGCAATACCAAATTTAAAATGTTATTAGTGCTGGTTTGACGTAATTTCGTTCAAGCTCCAAAGTGCAGCTTTTGTAAAATCATTAGGGTGCGCATGATTCTGCCAAACTCACCTTGAATATCTAAACGTGCCTTTAGTAGGGTGACTTGGTCAAAACCACCACTTGACAAAGGGATTTTATATTTGATAATCTCCACTAGTAAAATCTACTAACCCTTGCTTTTTATCTCATCATTGAAGTTAAGGACTCAAAAAAAACTTCATCACAAGGGATAGTAAGTCCCATATCATGATTGAAGCCAAATTCATCTTCAGCTCTTTGTAGCAAACTTTGAAATTGAGGATGTGCCAACCAAGAAATTGGAATAATGTATCTTGTTCTATTCTCTCCAACATAAACTACAAAATGACCTTTTGGTACATCCACAGGAAGACCCTCTTCATTGTAACTCTGCCTTTTGCCAAAACTTGAACATCTTTTGACAATTTGCTTGATAACTTCAGCTTGTGGCAGTTTGTTGGATTTTTTTATAGCCATTGTTTTGCTTTTTGCACCTCCAACTTTGAATGTTTTTTGGGGGGATCGAGAAGAGAAGAGAAAAAAAGAGAAGTGTGTATTATGAGGTTGAAGTTGATGAAGAGTTATTTGTGATGTGTTGGTGTTTTATAGAAGAAAAAAAAGAGAGAACAAAAGTCATGTGGGTGTGGGGACTATAAGTGTTTTAGGCTAAACTTGTTTAACGGGCAAAGCAAGTTCCAACCACAGTGGAGGTTCGCATGCATGCTGCTTTTTCAATAGACAACGTGGGCCACATTTTTTGCCCTTAATTCCAAATTTTTCTAGCATTTTGTCTATAATCGATATTATCATGTTGGAAAATTCCATAGGCACATAGTATTCCGCTTTCTATAATTTATTTCCTTTTTTTTTGATGAAATCCATGGTATTTTGATACCGGCCGGACAATCATATTTCAGACCGATCGACTACAAATATATGATATGAAGATAATGTATCAAATTGAAATCTCCTACACCAAATATCTCATATTTGGTAAAATATAACATGAAAATGAGTTTATAAGTGTGAGATATCTCTCACCTTGTAAACGAGTTTTGTAGCATGAATTATAATCAATTCTAATTTTAAAATGGTATCAAAACTTATCTAAGATCTGATTAGTTACCTATTATCTCATTGTCCATCGTGTATGTCCAGACGAAAGCATTAGAGACATGTGTTAAGAATTACACAAGGTCAACATGACACTCCAATTAGTCCCATAATTATATGAACATTTTCCCCCTCATCAATATGGCTTCCATTAATAAACTCATATATATATATATATATATGAGGGTCAATGGTAGAATATGATTAGTATTTTTTTTTTACAAGAAATATGATTAGTATATGTGATCTTAAATTTAAAGAAATATAGGTTTTGTGGTCCTATTTTCTAAGAAAAAGTGGAATATTCCATATCTCAGTAACTTATACAATTGAATCATATTGTCCAAAAAAAAAAAATGTATCGTAAAACTAGTGGCAACATGGGCTGTTATTTGAGCCAATTGGATTAGAATGGAAATCTTTCGTGTGCTTATTTGAAGACAAACTAGCTACACTAAAACCCCTCTTCTATAATCTGCCTTAATTAAATTGTAATAGATTTTTTTGGCAATCAATTGTATAGATTTGATGGCTGAAGCAATGTATCTTGATACTTCCTATAAAGCATCAACAAACTAGAATTAATGGTTGAATCAAGATATTAGTAAAGGTATATTTTCATTTTGGTATATATAGCTCATTGTTATCAGACACTAATTAAGCAAATATGTACTTTACAATCAATTAATTTTTTTAACTAATTAACTAATTATGCTTGTTTATCACAAACCAACATAAGATTAAACTTATTTTAGATAGAGTCGGAGTTTATAAAACCTATGTAGTACAAGGCCAAAACCTATGGGTTCAGTTCATTTTAGTACGGTTCAGTTTGGTTAACCGGTTTGGTTTGATTTTTGGTTATTTTTACCCACCCCTAAGATGATTATATGATATTGCCTTTCTAGGTGTCATCATGGCATTGCTACTATTTTGAAGTAATCGTGTACGATGAGGATACCAAATTATGAAGTCCTGGACCATGGAATTGAGAATAAGACCCCAGCAAATTTTCTTTCCTTTAGCAGATGAAATAAAACGTGAACCCATGTTTTAAATAACAGTTTCGCTTAGAAGAATGAAACATATATACGAGCCTAATTTTAATATATGCCGTAACATGATTATTACTTTTAAAAAATTATCTTGCATTTTAATTTGAGAAAACATTTCCACACAAGATGGGTCTTCTATTTTTGTGTGTGCCCATATGTTCTTTCTATTGGAGACGTATATACTCAGACTTATCAGACACTAAATGTGAATATATATCACTCTCAATCATGAACAATTGTTTGTCATGCTATAGAAATTTAGTCTTTATTCGTGTTTTTTTGAAGAAACAAAAATGGAATATATTACCAACGACTGAGGAACCTTTTTAGCACAAGGTGTACTTAAAAGGCCACTCCAAGAAACAATATGTCAAATTTACAAAATCGGTTAGTCGATACCCAAACATAACAAGGGGTCCGACCACCATCTCTAAGAACCATAAACAAGAGGCATTATTTGCCTTCAACCACCAATATGAATTATGCTTAACCTTTTCCAAAAGATCTAAAGTTGAAATTTGGACATTATTAAACAATCTATTATTACGTTCATTCCAAACCTGCCAAATGCAAAGAAGCCATAAGAGTTGAAGGAAAGATCGACTCTCCCGCGAACCGCCAAGGTAGTAAGTAAACTGAACGAAATGATCCCGAATGCTATGAGGTTCCACACTTGAAACGCCAATCCAACGTCTCACATGCTACCACAGCGTCCCTAAAATGTCACAATGAAGAAACAAGTGCACTGCAGACTCTGCCTTGCCACAACCAGTCACACACAAATTCGCATCGGTTGGAATAATGCCACGATTTAATAGATTTTCTTTTGTCGGTAACCTATTTCGCAGCAGCCGCCAAGCAAGAATAGAGACCTTCAAAGGTACATGTTTATGCCATATGAGATTGTCGGCAGCGTCAACAACATGATGAACCTGCGAAGTGAGAAGTTGATACGCTCCACAAATCGTATAACCCTCTCCTATGTCAGGTTGCCAGATCCACCTGTCAGAAACACTATGCTGCAAAAATATATTGTTAAGTAAACTTCTACACTCCTCCAACATATCCTCCTCACAAATCCACAACCTTCTTCTCCATCTCCACGCGTCGTCCCCTCCTCCCAACCATGGGGAACATTGAAGCCACCGTAATGGACTTCTCAACCGCCAGGTCAAACAGAAGACTAAACCTCCTACATAATGGAACATCTCCTAACCACCTATTATGCCAAAACAATGTATTCGTTCCATCCCCTATCCTCCTCGACACTCTCCCAGAGAACCACCCACCCTCACCATCACCACCACCACCGTCCCTAATCTTCACAACTTCCCTCCACCAAGAAGAAATACTCCAGCCCCTACCTCCAACCTCCCATTCACCTCACCATATCTCGCCGCCAACACCCTGTACCACAACCCGCCTCTATCTACCAACAATCTCCAGCACCACTTACCTAACAACGCTAAATTAAACTCCCACAACTATCTCACCCCCAAACCTCCCTGCTCCTTTCGTAAACATATTGTATTCCAAGCTATCCATGGTATTTTTCTATTATCCTCACTCCCCCCCAATATTTTTTTTAAAAATAGATTCAATGGAAGAGAGAATACCTGACGGAGCTTTGAAAAAGGAAAGGTCATAGACAGGCAGAGAGGTCAGAACAAACTTGAGAAGAACCAAACGGCCCCCGAAAGAGAGGAAACGACTTTTCCATCCCGACAATCTAGATTTTATAGTATCCACCACATGCTCCCAAAAATTCAATCTTCGAGGGTCACCTCCAATGGGAAGGCCCAAATACATAAAAGGGACCTTTCCTATCATACAATTCAGGATAGATGCCGCCTCCATCAACCATGATTCAGGAATATTAACACCAACTAATGAGCTTTTATGATAATTAACTTTCAATCCGGACATTGATGCAAACAATGACAAAACCGCCCGTAGAGCTCGCACGTTGGCCCAACTCTTTTCACCTATTAACAAAGTGTCATCCGCGAACTGGAGGTGGGAAATCTTCACTGAATTTGTCACTCCCACCCCGAAGCCAGTAAAAATGTTATTAGATACCACCGATTTCATCATCACAATCAATCCTTTCGCAGCCAAAAGGAAAAGAAATGGAGAAAGAGGATCCTCTTGTCGCAAACCCCTCTGAAGAGAAAACTCATCTGTTGGACTTCCATTAACAAGTACCGAGGCAGTAGTTGTAGTAACACACTCTTTAATCCATTTTCTCCACAAAACCGGGAACGCCATTTTACACATAACATCGTCTAGATATCTCCAGTCAACCGAGTCGTAAGCCTTTTCGAAGTCCACTTTAAAAAGCATAAGTTCCTTATTAGATTTACGTGCCTCATCAACTACCTCATTAGCTATTAGGATGCCATCCATAATTTGTCTATTCTTCACAAAAGCAGACTGAGTCTCTGAAATGACACTCCCTACAACCTTTCTCAAACGATTAGCTAGTACCTTTGCTAATATTTTGTACATACACCCAACCAGAGAAATGGGTCGATACTCATTTAGATGCTGAGGACTATCAACTTTTGGAATAAGAGCGATAAAAGTTGTATTTATACCTCTTGACAACTTACCATTCCTGTGAAACTCAGTCAAAAAATGCATGACATCCTCCTTTAAGTTGCACCAAAACTCTTAAAACCAAAGTTGACACCATCCGGTCTGGGGCTCTTGTAATTATCACAATCCCAAACAGCGTTCTTGACTTCATCAATTGAAAAAGATTTAATCGGACTGCCTCCCTCCTCATAAGAAAGAGTTGGAAAAGACATATTTTCCATACTTGGCCTGCTAGAACACTGAGATACATAATGAGTACGAAAATGATTAAAAACCGCATCTCGAATTGGTTTCACCCCTTCCACTAGCGTTCCTTTACCATAAGAGAAACAATGGAATTACGACGCCTTCGTCTCGACATCACTGAATGGAAATATTTGGAATTTGCACCACCATCCTTCAACCAATGTAAACGCGATTGTTGCCAACTAATGCACGTGTTAGCGCGAGACAATGAGAAGATCTCATGCGCTACACCTTTCATTTCCTCTATTTCATCTGGAGATAACCCTTCTTCCTCCCCTTTTGTATCATACTCCGACAAGCGATTTTTTAAAGAATCAACTTTTGCTGGAATGTTTTTATAATGCATGGAATGTCACTCCTTCAATGCCACCTCAATTAATTTCAACTTCTCTTTAAGAACATAACCTCCCCATCCATCAATCTGAAACGACTTCCATTTCTCAGACACACACTTCTTATACCCCGACATATCTTGCCAGCATTTTAACATACACGAAGGACGAGGACCCCAATTTTCCTCATCGACAGATAGCTGAAGCGGGCAATGATCAGACAAACCACGAAGAAGGGCAACCTGAAAACAATTTGGCCATTGAATGCAACAATCTTCTGACAACAAAAACCGATCAATTCTGCTCATTGAAAGACCATCACCCTTGAACCAAGTGAATTTGCGACCACTTAACGGTAAATCAATCAACACATTTTCTTCAATAAAATGATTAAAATAGAGGCTATCAAGCGCACCCCCAGTCCCCCTAACTGACTTCCTCTCTTCTACGTTTATGACTGCATTGAAATCACCGCACACGCACACCTTCAACCCCCTTAACATGCGAAGTCTCGCTGTCAAAGAGGTCCATAAAAGTTGTTTTTCTCGCAAATCACATGGTGCATAAACATTGAATAAATGAAACTCCTCGTTCGTCCGAACAAACCTGCCATGAATAATTAACATATGTTCCTGACTAACAGTAGACCACACCTCCAACTCCGAACTATCCCACAATGTCAATAACCCCCCGATGCCCCCACTGAAGGACGAAAAGAGAAGTCATGATTTGAATTACCCCAAAACGACATACACAACGACACATCACAACTTGATAACTTAGTTTCTTGCAAACAAATAATAAAAGGCTGTTTTTCCGCAACCAACAACCTCACCTCCCTTCGCTTCTCAAAACCGCCTAACCCCCTAACATTCCAGGATAACAACTTCATCTCACACACCGTCCCCGCCCCACTCCACACCAACCGACACAACTACACCACCCCCTCCTCAACATCTCCTCCAACCACCGACATCAACACTAGCTCATGGAAATTTTGCTTAGAGCGCGACAACACACTAAACATATTTTGAGTGTCATCTTTAAAAGAAACACCAATAGTTTTACCTATGTCCTGAACATCTTTCGCCGCTACCTCTTCATTACCACATAACACCACCCAATGAGTCCAATCTTTATTTACTGAGGCCGAAGAACAAGAGTCATTAGCAGGAACAGGAGTGACTTCCTCCAATGATTTAATTACTCTTTCCCTTGGAGCTTTACGTTTTCTAATTTTGTGTTTGAGAGCTTTCATAACTTCTGAATTTTTCAAAACTTTCATCACCTCAACTCGGTCTTTACTAGGTAGCCTTGCCACTTTCTTCAAAGTTAAAACCAGATGTCGAAGTACATCCCCTGCTTTCTTTTTACTTGCTGGTTGCCTACCTATGCCACCACCATCCTTTAAAACCTTCTTCAACCTCTTCTTTTTTAGATGAAATCAGACCCACATCACCGTATTGAATATTGTGTAACCACTCCACACTCCACGGACCAGATTGCGAAGATGTTCCTCCTTCTTGACCACTAGATGCTACTTTTAATCTCCTCTTCCTTGATACCGCCTCCTCACAACCACAATCAGCCGTACCTTTGTCAACAACAACCGGATTATCCTTGACCAAACAAGTGCCTTGAGTCACATCATTAGGCTCACATTTATCTAAAGTATATGAAACACCACGTGAAGCTTCAGACGATGGTTGCGTGTTCTTGGGACTTTCCGAAGCCACAGTCCAAGAAGCACTAGTGTCGTGCATCTCAGCTGTGTTCGTAGTCTCCAAGTTCACCTTTTTAGAACCATCAGCAGAATTAAGATCACCATCATCTGCTTCTTGTAACTCTTTTACAATTTGATCCACATATACCTCAACATGCTTGTTTGTCTCAAAGTCTTCATGACAAGCAAGCATCCTCCCCTAGATTAAAGCCACATTATTCAATTATTTTAATATCACACAGAACACCATCTAGTAAAATTTGTTCAGTCGTATTCACCAAATCTAAGGATGTCGTAGCTATCAGCACCCTTACAAAATCAAACCTTACACGATCCAAAGACCAGCTACCCGTTCTTAAATACCTGACACTTTCAAGAACGCATAACTTAAAGAAATTTTTGTTCCATGCATGTAACGAGATCCCATACACACGGAGCCATGCACCCCTCTGAAAAGGCACTACTGCTTTGTCCCAACGTTCCATGTGCGAAAATAATAGATCAAAAAATTGTTTTGCCTCTTTTACGATAACAGATACATCCGCTCCAGTTGAAGAATGAACGAAAACTTTGTCTTCCCCGAACAGAACAATAACGATGTCCTTGAACCCTGCATCCTCCACTCTATTCTAAATAAGAGGTATCGTTTCACCATTTTTCACGGTTCCTACTAAACCACGACTTGCCCACATTATATCCTCCTCTCGGGACCTATACCGTCACACCAACTTCTTTGTTGCCATTAAATTGTCATTGCTAACAGTATTCTGACACACTCCATTCAGCTCACTATCACCGTCCAACCCCTTCGTCGTCGTTCCTCCCACCTAAACCATAACCGATCCAACCCTCACCTCCTTCTCACACCAACCTTCCCTCTTCCCTTCTCACCCTGCGTCTTCTCCCCTCTCCCTTCTCCTTGTCTCACATTTTTTTCTCCCTCACCTTTAAACCACCACCTCCGTTCATCAGCAAGACCTTACCACCCGCCTTACCTACATCTCCCTCATCTACCCTCTCAGTCACCACCTCCCGTGGTACCTTCTTGTCAAACCGAGCTAATTTAGCAATGACTCTATACTGACCAAAGCACACATTATTCAAGGTCTTTAACAGTTTATCGACATCACAGACATTTGCAAAACGCACAAAACCATAGATATCACCATTCATATTTCTATTCGGAGCCACAAAAACATCTTCAAGAATATCACAAACCTCAAATCCATTACGCAAGAAAAAAAATCGAGGCTTGTGGAGGAAAATTAATAATATAGAACGTAACAAACTGTTTGAAGGATGCAGCACAATGTGATCCCTCTCCGTCCTTCTCTGTCATGCGTGGATGCTGCTTGTGAACAACAACAGCCGCGCGCTCCTCCTCCCTGAAACTGCTAGTCTGTCGCAAAGATGCTTGTGTGTTGCCATACTTGCGGTTCCCATCTCTGCCATAATCAAAATAATCACTATTCTGATCATCCCAATCAACATTCCTTCCATATTTCCTTTCTGAACCAGTATCGTAATCACCATCATATTGATCCTCCCGTGAAGCATACCTAAACCTAGACTGTCGAAAAGCTAAGCCGTCCCTATCCCGAAGCCGTACGCAATCCTCGAACCCGTTCTGACCATGTTGTTCCAGTCGTCGTGCTTTCCTCCGTCTTGGTCTCACGTCAATCCACTATCCCCCC